>Ga0209692_10001296_pt1 | contig 35511 bp, 39 predicted proteins | sample tdDd472_FD_187129 | JGI IMG/M metagenome (GOLD analysis project Ga0209692, IMG submission 187129) | Marine sediment microbial communities from the Atlantic coast under amendment with organic carbon and nitrate - tdDd47.2 (SPAdes)... | ecosystem: Environmental > Aquatic > Marine > Coastal >...
GCGAGCTGAGCGAGCGTCACATCGATCCATCGATGGACGTAGGCCTCGTCATCAGGGGCGAGGGCGATGCAGCGCTCGGCCCAGCGCACCGTGTTGGACGTGTCTCCGATCGCGCTGTAGGTCTGGGCCAGGAAGTGGGCCCAGCGAGGCTCGGTGGGGTTCGCCCCTTCCTGCTCGTGAAGCAGGGGCAGAGACCGGGCCGCCTTCTCGGTCGCGGTGCCGACGTAGCTGGCGTGGAACAGCGCGGTGGTCGGGACCACCGACTCCATCCCGACCAGCTCGTTGTGGACGGGGTACATCCAGTGGCAGGCGTTTCTGTCGTAGGCGCGGAACTGCCAGAGAAGCTCGCTGCCTCCGTCACCGTCGACGGCCCGCACGCGAGCCAGGACGGCCTGGTGCCCACCATCACGTGCCGACTCGATGGCGCGGGCTAGGTCCCCCGACCTCACCAGGACCTCGTCCGAGTCGATCAAAACCAGCCACTGCGCCTTCACATGCGGATGCACGGCGTTCCTGGCAGCCGCGAAGTCATTCGTCCAACGCCGCCGGACCACGTGGGCACCGAGCTCGCGCAGCTCTGCAGCCGTTTCGGAGGGTGAACGGTCGTCGAGCACGACCACGCACTCGTCGGTGACCGAGGAGACGCTTCGAAGCGACGCGCGCAGCGACGCGCGCTGCAGCGCGTCGTCCGCGCGGGCGATCACGGCGCACCCAACCTCCGGTGCCGCCGTCGTCGGCGACCACAGCCGGGTCGGACGTTCTTTGAGTCGCGCGTTGGCCATGGCCTCCTCGAGCCAGTGCTCGAATCGAGCGCAGACCGCAGCAGGGGACGCCACATCGCGCGCCCAGGCCCAGCAGGCCTGCTGTTGCCGGCGACGCCGTTGCGGATTCTCGATCAACGAAATGAGCGCCGTCGCCAGCCCAGCTGCGTCATTGGCGACGACCAGCGGCGGTCGCGGCCAATGAAGATCGACCGCCGGGCCCACCTGATACGCGCCGATGGCGATGGCTCCTGATCCCATCGCGTCGATCGCCGATACGGAGAATCCGCCGAGTTTTCGGTCGAGGTGATCGACGTACAGATCGCAGCCGGCCACCGTTCCCGGCCTCCACTCGACGTTCGTACGTTGCGACGCGATCGCTCGACAGGTCTGGGCGAGGGCGGGTTGCGTGCTCAACCCGGGACGATGGCCGATGACGACGCGATCGCGTTCGAGCGTGAGCTCCGAGTCCGAGAGCGACGCCGGCGGCAGCAAAGGTCGAGCCGCTGGCTGGTCCGTGAAGAGTGAGGGCTCGATGAGCCTCAGAGTGAACCCGATTTCGTCGTCAATGCGGCCTGCGCGCGGAGCCTCGAACCGATACGGTCCGGCGGGGTGTCGCGCTACCAAGGCGTGCGGGGCGCAGTGATCGACCACTTTGAGAAACGTGCGCAAACTGGAGTAGTCGTCGCAGGCGTGGACGAGAATTCTCTCTCCCTGTTCTGCGGGTGCAAAGGCGCCTTGCTGCACACTCGTTGCGTCCCCAACAAGATACTTGGAACGATACTTCGTAGAGTACGTGTTGAGAGCATCTCCGATGCGTTGGCAAGCACCGTCAGGGTCCTCGGTGCCAACGAACACGACCTGTATCGACGCTTGCATGCTCTGTCGATAACACATGTCGCCGATGACCCGTCGTGCGCCTCCTCGGAAGGCTTCTCGTAACCTGGCTGTAACAAGCAGACAGGGAGCCTGCGATAGCCTCGGCTAGGGGGGAATGGATGGTTGAAATCCTGGTCGAGCTTCGGCTCGTTTCGTCGGAGATCTCGGATATCGAGTCGGAGACAAGAAGGGCCGACGCGATATCTGCCAGAGAGCTGATTAGGCGCGTCGAGCACGACAGCTCATGCCGCGTCGGGTTGGTGAGATCGCTCTCCGATTCGGGGGGTGCACAGTGGCTACAGAGTGTTGTTTCATCGTTCGAGTCGACCCAGCGCATGGATGTAGGAGATGCGACCTCGGAGGTCCCCGAAGACGTCCTCTGCAGGGCGGCCCGAGAGATGGCCCGGACGTCCCTGACACAGCGCCAAATCGAGCGCCTGTTCTCCACCCGCCTGATCACGGAGACGCTCCTCATCGAAGGAGGAAACATGAGTCGAGCGGCAGAGCGGCGTGGTCTTGCGCGACAGACGCTCTACTATCGACTGCGTTCTACTTCCGAGTAGGTAGGTGGCGAGACGTGCCATCAGGGTATGCTGAAGCGGTGAGGTCGTTCGTCGTCGCTGTTGCGAGCCTGGCCCTCGGTGCCGGGTGCAGCGCATCGCACTCTGGGGCGGATGCTGGGAGATCGGATGCGGGTCCCCGCGTCGTGCCCGGCGTGGAGCTCCCCTGGGAGGACGTCTCGATCCGCTTCGTGGGACTGACGGACCTCGGAGAGCCGAACGGCAACGACATGGCGGTGGATTGGGAGATTCGGCACGGCACGGGGCCAGACCAAGATCTCGGCCTAGAGCTCGTCGTAAGCACGTACTTCGGCGACTTTGACGACGTCTCGAGCCTCACCGTCAACCGTGAGCCCGGGCTCGTGCGAGCGCGAGTCCGAATCCAGCCGATGGGCCCGCCGCTCTGGGTGAGCAGCGTCTTGTCCGGGCTGCGGCTCGAGCGGCGGGTTGGATCGGAGCGCCAGAGCTGGCTAACGGCCACGCACGATGCCTGGTTCAGAATACCGGACGACGGTGTGCCGCTCGGGCCGCGACCCAACTCCCTCGACGGTCGAGTCACTGTGGAGCTCCTCGTCGCGCCAGACCTCGAGGCGGCCTCTGTGTTCTGGTACCCAGAGGCAGACGCCGACTACGAAGTCGTCTACCGGGTCCACAACCACACCGATCGGCCCCATCGCGTCCGGCTTCGAAACTGGTACCTGGACCTGGACGCGTCGATGGAGATACCGGCCCATGGTTCCATCGACGTTCCTCTGACCGTCCGCTTCTCGCGAGCGGAGGACCCTTACCCGTTCGGCCTGGTCGTCCGCATCGAAGGAGAGGAGCGCGATGTCGACGAGGTCTACAACCTCGTCGATGTGCGACCATGATTCGATGGCACTGGAGCCTGGTCGATCCGGAGATGCTCCAGACCGGAAGCGTGATGCGGATCACGATGAGCGATCCGAACGAACTTCGTGGCAGTGCTCGAGGGGCAGGTCGCGGCGCGCGGCCGCGGCACGCCGAACGTTGACGGCGAGGGTCCGAGTGTCTACCGTCGACACACTCAGCGTGCGGAGTTGCACGTTAAGTTGACATAATGATCCTTCTGCGAAGTTCGCGCAGCGATCCCCACAGGCGCTCCTCGAGCCTGGTTTTTGGGCCTCTCGGCGTCGACGCGTCGGCGCGGTAGACTCCGGTTCGTGGACCCGAGCGTCGAGAGTGTGCCGGGTGCCGCCGCGCTGCTCAAGCCGGTGGCCGAAGACGCGCGCGACGCCACCGCGCAGATGCTCACGCCACGCAGCGCCGAGGCGCTCGGCGCGCTCGCGGACGCCCTCGGCGCCGACGTCGACGCCAACCTCGACGCGATCCGCGCCGACTACCCGCTCGACGTCGACTGCCGCGCGGGTTGCGACGCGTGCTGCCACCTGCGCGTGCAGGATCCCGGGGAGCTGTGGCCTGATGAGGGAGATCCCCTAGAGTTCCTCGAGCGGCTCGGGCGAATGTCCCCGGAGGTACCAGGCGGCGAGCTCAACAAGGTGGCCCACATCCTCGCACGTTGGGACTTCTCGGACTGCTCGTAGTGGTTCGTCCCCGGTGTCGCGCCACTGTGATCACAGGGCCTCGCTCCCTTACTCGTCCTCCTCGTAGAAGGCCGATTCTGCCTTCTCCAGCCAGCCCGATTCCGTCTTGAACGAGATCAACAGCTCAGACTCGATTGCGCGAGGGACGTTGTCGCCAAAGAGGCGGGCCGTGAAGGCATGCGTGCCCTCCTCGGACGAGCCGATCCAGAACGGGTCACTCCACACACTGGCGCTCGGCTGAATCTTCCCGAGGTGCGCCTCGAGCAACCAGTCGTCGTCCTCACGATTTACGTAGGTGCTGCTCTGAGGCCCCCCTACGAGGTGTGAGATCGGGAAGTCCATCGGGCCGTGGGGCCGCTCGGGGAACTCATCACGAATCCGTAGGCCGCCACGGTGAGGAATCCGGATCGCCACCCGCACGTCGCGCGCAAGGATCTGCCCGAGATTCTCGATGCCCAGGCGAACCTCGCGCAGCAATGCGACCTGGCGCACGTAGGCTCGCACCTCCTGGGCACTCGGCCGGTTCCCCGCCGCTATCGCCGCCACGACGGGCGTACTCGGCAAGCGATACATGTTCGCTGTCCGCTCGATCCATCGGACGGTCCGGGGAAGCTCGCTCTCGTCGACCTCTGGCATCTCGCGCAGCACCGTGGAGGTCAGGCAGAGCGCCTCGCTCGCGGACCTCGTGAGCGGGTCGATCAGACGGAGTCTCAGCGTCGGCTCCGACGGGACTGCCGCTCGACCCATCTCGGCAATCTCATCGGCATCCGCCTCGGCGGTACTGCTCCCGCGACGGACGTAGACGACACCCTCCTTCACCTTGCCATAGGACTTCTTGAGAAAGAGGGGCCTCTCTTGTCCGGCCGGGATCCGGATAACGCCAACCTTCTTGCCCTCCACCGTGAGCGCGACGTACTCGAACGCGACCGGTCGGTTGAGACGCTTGCCGTTCACGATCTGCTGGTACGTCGCGTCGTCGACGTGCTCGGCGAGACCAATGACTGTGCCCCGTGCGCCCGGGTTCTCCCGGACCCCCAGAACAATGTAGGCGTCTTCCATGCGCCAGGCGTTCGCGAACGCGAGCACGTCTTTCACGATCTCGCTCTTCTCTTCGTTGGTGGCGTTCTTGACGCGGTACGCCGCCTCCTTGAAGTCGAGCGACTCGCTCTCGTTGCGACGCAGAAGCGTCTCAACGACCTGTGGATCGATCTCAGCCATACGTAGCCCCTCGAATCTCATCGCGGCCGATGCCCGGCCGCCACGACACGGCCGGGAGCACCGTACGCGAGCCCCCGGCGCCACGTGGGCGCCGGGGGCTCGACAGAATCAGCGGTCCTGCCGCACGCGCTCGAACCGACTAGCGATCCGGTCAACGAGGTAGACCGTCACCACCACGCCCAAGAGGAGCCCAAGCCCCCCGCCCAAGGCAAACGAGAGCGGGTCCATCTAGAGGACCTCGTCGTCGTCATCCGCCTCGGCCGCGTCGGCGTCCGCGTCCATCATCGCCTCGAGCTTCTCGATGAGCGGCGTGAAGTCGTAGCGGTTGGCGCCGCCGTGTGCGTCGGGGATCCGCCGCAGGTAGCCGAGACCCTCCAGCGTCCGCACCGCCTGACGCACGGTCCGGTTGCTCACGCCCATGCGCTTGGCGACGGTCGTGAGCGCGATGCGCGGCGAGCGAGCGCTCACGCGCACGCTGGCGAGTTGGAGGAGCACGACGATCTCGGTGCCGTTGAGACACCTCCCGCCCTCGGGCCGAAGCCGGTGGATGTTGTGCAACAGGTAGTTCGGGATCGCGGTGAACTTCTCCGCCAAGCGGGGGGACCACCGCTTGGCCACGGAGAACTCGGAGCTCCGCGCCCTCGCGGGCGGCGGCGGCGGCGGGTTCGCCGGGAAGTCGATTACGTTCTCGCTGGCTTCGCTGGACGTCGTCATGACGTCACCTCCATCCGAGGTGAGCCTCGACGCCTAGCAGTTGACTGTTTGCGGAACGTCTCGGCCCAGAGCCCGGCTCTGTGTTTCTCGATCTCGTGGAGCGCAGGCCACGCCCGTGACCTGCCCGCTCGAAAGCTGACAACGGCTCGATGCCGTCGCAACGGATTCTCGCGCGCAGGGACACGCGCGTCCCTGATGCCGTCGAACCTGGCTCGCTCGGGGCCACCCAGCAAGCGCGACGGTACTTTCGACATACTCCCCCCCGGAAGGCTCCCTCCGGGGTGGTAATTCTGCTCGTATGCACATCATGTTAATGACGCATGTTCATGAACTATTGATGTGCATCTTAATTGGCGGAAGCCCGGCGCCGGGGGCCGGCGAGGTCGCTCCTCCCCCCCGGAAGTTCCGCTCCCCCCCCTGTCACGAAGGCTCCGTACCCCCCGGAAGCGGGTTCTTGCGAGCGCCCGCGATCCACGCCACGTGTAGTGAGACTGTTTGCGGAACGTCTCGGCCTACCGAGGCGGGGGCGGCCCTCCGGGGCCGCCCTCCGCTTTTGAGCGCCTCAGCGACGAGCAGTGAACTTGTCGATGTCGACACCGAGCAGCTTCCACACTCGCGGGTCGAACGCGTAGAGCTGCTGCGCCTCGGCGAGCAAGCTCTGGTTCTCCTCGGTCCGCGCGGGAGGCGGTGGGGCCTTCACGATCTTGCGCAGCGAGGTCAGGGTCTCGCCCAATGCCAGCAACTGGTCCGCGTGCGACAGGACCTCGAGCGCATTCAGCGAACGGCCACCCTTGCCCTTGGCGAGCTCGTCCAGCAGGCGCTTCTTCCGCTTGAGCGTGCGCCCGTCCAGCACGGCGTCGGCTCCAACACCGCGGCTGAACAGATCGTTGAGCTTGCGCGCCGCCTTGCGCTTGGCGATCGCCTCGGCGCTGCCTCGCTTCGTCTTCTGCTTCTTCCTCGCTCGCGCCACTTCGGGCCCCTTCGCTGAGAACAACGGCGGGACCATAGGCCGAGAGCGACCCCGGTCAACGTGCGTTGTCGCTCACGGCCAGAACGGATCCTGAAGCCACGTCAGCGCCGCGTACCGGTGCTCGAGGTCCCAGACCGCCCACGCCTCCATGACGTCGAACGGCTTGAGCGTCTGGCCGTCCTCGAGCAGCGGCGGCTCGCCGTCGTCTCCGGGGAGATGCGCGAGCTCGTTCCAGTCGGTGCTGGAGTTCCAGACGCGCAGTACGAACAGCGCCGCGAGCCGCTCGCCGTGACTCCGAGGTGCGCAGGCGTAGGCGAGAACCCGGTCCGGGTCCCACACACCGATGCCGGCGCCTTCGACCTGGGCGAGCGACGGGAAGCGCGTACAGAGCCGCTGCATGCCCTCGCCCCCGCCATCGCCCCACAGCTCACGTCGACGCGCCTCGCGTTCCTTGGCGGCTCGGTGGTGAGCGACGGCGCGGCGTGCCGACTCCTCGTCGGGGGCGGTGAGGATGCCGCCGTCGAGCTCGACGGCGACATCGGGGCCGGGGGCTTTGCTGCGCGGTCTGGTCATCTGGTCGTTCCTCCTCAACCCTGGGACGCGCGAGCCCGCACGAACTGACACACCTCCCGGGCAGGATCGCCCCGTTCGCACTTCGGAACAACCAGCCGCGCCGAAACCTCACCGACGGCCGACCGGTGGAGAAGCGAGATGGACATGCCCCTCGACAGCTCGCTCCGCACATCGACGCCCGAGCGCCAGCTCGAGTGGATCGGCGACCCGACCCTCGCCGACGCGATTTTGGACCGCCTCGTTCACAACGCTTACAAGGTCACCCTCACGGGCCCGTCCATCATCCCGGCTTCGCTACCGGGACGCTCAACTGGGACGTGGGCGGGACGGATCGGCGGGACAGGACAGCGACCGATGCCGGTCTGATGCGCGACCTCGGAGTACCGTACGCCGATGGGGCTCATTCAGAACGACGCCGACACCGTGGCGGGCGCGATCTCTCCGGTCACGACGCCACTGCTAGAGAGCGAAGCCGAGTACGAGAAGTGGATCTACGAGCTCCTTCACGAGAGGTTCCCGCACGAGGTCTTCCACCGCCAGTACACCAAGGCGAAGACGAAGGCTGACATCTTCGTGGAGTTCAGGCTTGGAGGCGCCGCGGTCGTCGTCGAGGTGAAGTACAAGTTGACGTCGCGGGGTGAGTTTCATCGGCTGATTGGACAATCGTGGGAGTACCTCCACTTGTGGAAGAGCGAGCTTGTCGTGTGCATTTGCGGCGACAGCGACCCGGCGCTCGTGAAGCTGGCGAATGAGGCCACCCGGATGCTTGTGCCCGCGTTGAGCAAAGCGCGCGTTCTGCACATGCCGCCGGGCAGATAGGCGTATGCGCGGGGACTCCCGCCGAATCTCGCATGGCCGCGCCCAGTTGAGCGTCCCGATCGCGGCGGTGGGATGACGTCGATCAGGGGTATCCGCTGCACGAGTCCCGTCCTGACGTGAGCGGGTCGCGCCCGCAGACTCGTGCTCGTGGGTGCGCCCGGTTCGTTCGTTTCGCCGCCGGGCGCTCCTTGGACGTGCCGCCGATCGTGTCCTCGAAGATCCGAGTGCACCCGGGTCTTTGCGCGCGCGCTTGAGGTTCTTGCGTCCGGCGGCGTCGAGCGCTTCCCCGCCGTTGCTAACGCGTCTCGCCAGGGCGGGGGGCACGCACTCGGACCTCGCCCGTGCCCGGCGACGGGTCAGTCGCCGGTGAGCGCGATCATCACGTTGATCCCGAGAAGGAACGCGTGATGCAGCTCGCGCTCGCCGGCGGAGAGCTCGTACCAGAACGTCAACGACGACTGCATGGTCGGCGCGTCCGACGTCGGCGCGGTCGACGTCGGCAGGCGGATGCCGCCGCCGACGACCACCGACATGCTGTGGAAGACCGTCTCGCGGTCGAAGCTCGTGGGCGCGAGGATGCCGATGTGGAACTGGGGGTTGATGAACGAGGTCACCCCCTCGTTGTTCGCGAAGTCCCAAGGCTCGATGATCATCAAGAGGCCATAGTTGAACGAGACGTTCTCGACGGCGTCGTGCCCGCTCGACGTGCTCGAGCTGCGGCCCGAGCTGGGGCTGCGGAAGAAGCTCACGCCGGTGCCGACGCCGGCGAGCACGCGCACGCCCCAGCGCGCCGTGTGGTAGTCGCTCAGGCCCGTGATCCCGTTTCGTGGCCGCAAGCGGGTGCGAAGCTGCGCGACCTCGTCGAGGTGCAAGCGGTGTGCGTCGGGCACGTGGGCGTCGCGTAGCCCCGTGACCCGCTGGGCCTGCGGGGCGTGGCGCACCTCGAGGGTGATGCGCGCGTAGTCGTCGAGGTTCTCGGGCGCCTGCTCCAGCACGCTATCGAGGCCCAACGAGATCGTGCCGCGGCCGTGACACGTCACGTTCGTGCGCAGGCGTCCGCTCTCGCGGGAGAGCACGAGCGCGTCCACGTCCCACGTGGCCTCGCCGCTACGTGCGGTCACCAGGAGGTGCTGGCGACCGTCCTCCGCGAAGACCGCCCCCGGGTTCGCGCGGTCACACGCGATCTCGTCGGGCAGATCGATGAAGAGCCGGCAGCTCCGGTACTGCTCCTCGAGCAGCGGGCGCGGCATCTGCTGATGTCCCACGTACGCGCCTTCCCGGACCTCCTCGTCGCAGACCATGCGAACCCGGTCGGGCAGGTGCCATGGCTGGTGTAGCTCGCGCGTGGGCAGCGCGAGCGTGTGCTCGGTCCGTCCGAGTCGGACCGTCCCGCTCGTGAGCGCGGCGGGGGCGTCGAGGGCCCGCCCCAGCTGGGCGAGCGCGCCCGAGACGATGGACCGCACCCGCAGCTCGCTCGCCGTTCCGCGGGTCAGCACACAGAAGCGCAGCGAGCCCGACGCGAACGTCGAGCTGGGCAAGCCCCCCGGCGTGTCCGGTACCTGCGCCTCGAGCCAGTCACCGCCCTCGGCGTTGGCGCACGCGCCGTGCAGCCGGTCACGAAGCACGAGCCGGGTGTGGGTTCGCAGCTCGGCCGGCACGTCGAAGCGCACGAAGTTGGCGTGGTCCTGGATCAGGACGGGCTGCCCCTCGAGGAAGCGGTTCGCGCCGAGCTGCACGTCGACGGTCGCGGGTGCGAGCTCGAGTGGCTCGCGCACGTTGAGCGCCAGCCCGAGCGCTCGCCCGTGTCGCCCGAGCAGGGCGCGGTCGACGGCGGCGAAGCGCGCCGTGAGGTCCACACGCTGCTCGTCGAGCTCCGCCGTCGATGCGACGCGCACGTGAAGTCGCCGGACGACCTCTCCGCGCCCCGCTTGCGAGGGCCAGACGTCGGCCGTGACGAGCCCCGGTCTCGACGCGTCCCACGAGGTTTCGCCGAGCACGAGACGGTCCTCGCTCGACTCGATCTGCAGGGGCACGGCGACGCACTCCCGCGCGGACGCGAAGACGTAGAAGTAGACCTCGGCCTCGCGGCTGCCGGCGAGCACGTCGTTCGCCGGCAGGATCGAGTAGCGACAATCGATGGTGCGCAGGGTGACGGTCAGCGTCTTGCCGGCGCCCGCGAGTGTGGCGGGGATCGTGATGGCGACGCTGCCGCCCGCGGCGCGAAGCAGGTTGGTGGCCGGATCGTCGAGCGTGATGGCGAGCTGCCGTGAGCCCTGCTGGCGCACGGCGGTGCCGCAGTCACGGCGAGCGCCACAGTCGACGTCGTGTCGTTCGGTCGGGGCGACGAAGCGGAACGCGGCGTGCGGCGGTAGCGTCGCCTGACTCCCGGTCCCGCTCGTGGTCACGAGCGGGAGCTGCATATCGAGCGACGGCAGGGTCCACTCGCTGACCTCGAGCGCATAGCCGGCGCGGTGTGCGAGCTCGGCGCCGTCCGCCGCGTAGAGCGCCGGGCCGCCCGCCACCCCGTCGCCGTGGGCCCAGAGCGAGAGCGTGTAGAGCTCCCCCGGCGGCGACGCGAAGCGAAGCTCGTAGGGACATCGGTTGGCGGCGCAGGCGCCCGTCCATCGCCCCGTCGCAGGGGCATCCAGCGACTGGAACTGAAGCTGTCGGCGGGCGGCGCCGGCCGTCGTGCGCACGCTCAGGATCACCGTGCGCTCGTCAACGCCTTGCGTGACGGAGACGTCGGCGGCGGTGAGCGCGGTGTGCAACGCGGGGCCGAAGATGCGCAGGGTCGTCGCTCGACATTCGCCGTCGCTCCCCTGCGTGCGAATCTCCCGTTCCGTCGGGCTCTCGTTCGCGGGCACCTCCACGGTGATCGGCAGGGCGGTCCCGCCGCAGACTGTGAAGCCCGAAGGCAGCGCCGTGATCCGAGTACTGCCCGCGCTGTCGAATGCGTAGTGAAAGACCGGGTCCGGCGCCCCTGGCAGGATCGTCTCGCGAAGGTCCTCGAGCTCGGTCGGGAGATGCAGCCCGGTGACCGTCGGCTGCTCACCGGGATCGAGCTGGTAGCGATACACGCAGCGACCCTCGACACACTCGACGGTCTGGGGTCGGTGGCCCTCGAGCACGGGTGGCCGCAGTGCTGCCACCGCCGCGGGCGAGCCGTCGACCACCACGTCGACCGCGTTCGGACCCGGCGCCGGTCGCAGCTCCGCCGAGAGGCGAGGCCGCAACGTCACCGCGTGCCGCCCGCACTTGTCGTCGAAGGAGAGCGGGAGTCGAACGCGCCGGGTGTGCACGAGCGGCTCGTCGAGCACGACATCCCCGCCGTCGAAGCGCACGCCCGGTGGCATCGGGCCCGCGCAGGGGGAGTACCCCTCGCCGAGGCTCGCGCGCCGCTCGTCGAACGTTCCCACGATCTCGTCTTGTGCGGCCGCGCGCAGCGGCAGCCCGAAGACGAGCAGGCACACGAGCAGGCGACGCGCCTTCACTCCGTGCCCCCGTCCGCAGGCGGCGGGATGTCGGAGCAGAGCCCGTCCCCGTCGATGGCGCGGGTCGGGGTCTCGATGCCCCTCGCCTGGTCCATCGTCACGCACTCGTGGTCGTGCGCGAAGCCGTAGCCCGAATCGCAGCGGTCCAGCCGTATGAAGCAACGCCCGGGTTCGAGATCACAGAGGCAAGACTCGCCGCGCGCGGCGTCGCACATGTGCGTCGTCCCGTCGCCGAAGCGCACCCCGCAGCTGCGCTCGACGCCTTGCCCGGGGCAGAGACCCGCCGTCGGGCTCGGGAAGAGCAAGAGGTCGGGGTGCACGAGGTCGGCGCCGAGGCACCCGCTCTGACCGCGCGCTCGGTAACAGACGGTCCCATCCGCCTCCGTGCCCTGGGTGGCGCACTGACCCGTCCGGCATACGCAGACCTCGTCGCTCTCGCAGGTCGGGCCGCCCATCTGCCCGCAGCCGGCGCACCCACCTTCGCCCCGGTCGAGGCGGTTCACCACCACGTCCTCGAGGTCCGCGGCGTCGATGCACGCGAACGTCGCGCCGTCGGCGTAGCCGCTCTCGCAGTCGCCGCGCGTCGTGGAGAAGATGCAGCGGTTGCCCATCGCGCCGCAGAGGCAGCGCTCGCCGTCGGGGCAGAGCTGGCGCTCGCCGGGGGCGTCGAGCGTGCCGCACTCGATCGTCCGGTTCGCGGGGCACGTCCCGCCGCCCATCACGGCGCCGTTGCGCACGCTCGCGGGCGGTGCGCACATACGCTCTCCGTCGGCGTAGCGGTACGTGCTCGGGCAGCCGACGTCGCTCCGCGCGCAGCGGTTGTCGGCGCAGAGGCACATCGTGCCGGACGGGCAGTCGTCGGCTTCCTCGCGGCCGCAGGGGAGCGTCTCTTCGCCCTCGCAGAGCCCGCTTGCGCCCGGCTGCGAGACCTCGACCTCGAGTCGTGTGCCCGAGATGCACTCGGTCGGGGTGTCGGCGGGTGCGTAGCCCAGCCTCCCGTCGTCGCAGGTCGCCGGAACGACGCAGACGGGCGGGCTCTCGTCGCAGGCGCAGATCTGGGCGCCGGGGCACGTGTTCACGCCGCCTCCGGGCCGCCGGACCCCACACGGCGCCGAGCGATCGTCGCTGCAGAGGGCAGGCTCGCCCTCCGCGTTCTGCTCTCCTGGATAGAGCAGAACCGACGCGTCGGGAGCGGGCGTCACGCACTCCCCGTCGTCGGCGTAGCGATAGTCGCACTCGGCGTCGGCGGTCGTGGGCGCGATGCAGCGATGCTCCGTGCAGAGGCAAACCTGATTGCTCGCGCAGGTGTGTCCTCCCGCGACGCCGCACTGGGCGCGGGCCCGCGCGCCGGCGCAGAAGCCGTTCGAGCCATCGACTCCCTCGGGTAGGAGAGTGGCGAAAACCGGGGGCTGGATGCAGTCCTGCGACCCGAACCGATAGCGATAGCCGGTTCCGCACGTCGGATCCGTCGTTGGCTCCACACAGCGCTGGCCCAGACAGGCGCAGCGTTCACCCGGGCCATCGCAGATGCGCGCCATTCCGTTGGAGGCGACGGAGCCACACGGAAACTGGTCCGTGCAGCCGAAGAGACCGAGCCCGAACGCGAGCACCCCCGCGAGCGTCCAGGCCGCCACCCCCGAATCGACCCTCATCGTCGATCACACCCGGACGCGAAGAGCAGGCTCGCCAGACATGCCCATGCACCAAGCATTTGGTGAGTTCGCTTCATCGTCCCTCCCCACACCGCGCGCTCTTCGAGATCGCGCACGATTGTGAACGCGGTGCCGCCGGCGTCGTGCTCAAGCGCGGCATGTGCGCGACGCTGCGCTCCCCGAGTTCGACCGGGAACAGGATTACAGCGGTCGACACGGGTTGGGATCACCCTGACGGGTGATTCCGTTTGGTGACGTGGGGGTGCAGCCCGCCCAGCCGGCCCTTGGGGTTGGTGCGCTTCGGGAATGAGCTCTCCTGCTGGTCAACGAGATGGACCACCGGTTTCGAAACCTGTTCAGCAACGTGCAGGCCTTTGATCGGCATGCACACTTCGCCCTCCCTTTGTGCACCCCAGGAGGCACTAACCGGTCCGCAGAGCTTGCATCACCGGAGGGGGTAGACTGTTGGTGACGCGAACTCATGGAAGCTGGTCAGGCCTGTCGTTGTACGTCGCATGAATAGCGTCGTGATCCACTTGGGGTTTTCGCTGTCCTCAGTCGTAATTTCGTGCACAAAAAACGTCTGGCCCCAGGGGCTTGGCTCTCGCCCACGAGCAGCTCCCTGAAGGGTGGTTCCGCAGCGAAACTCTGAGCCGAGTGCAAGGGCTTCATCGCTGTGGTCTGGCCACGACGGGAGGTGTACATGGCCTGTCAGGATAACGTTGATCTTGTAGTCCTCAACGAAGGATTTGAGGCGTTCCAGTGAGCCGCCGCTGTAAGCGTGAAGCATATCGCCTCCGATGCTGTGGTGGACGAGCAATACGCGAACCAGGTTCTTTCCTTCGGGGGGGCAGTGCTCACGCTCCTTCAGAAGGCCCTGGACGTGAGTGATCTGTTCCTCAGTGAGTTTTCCGCGCGCCGCGAGCCTGAGTCCGGGGCCGAGCGTGCTATCGAGACCAATCAATTGCAGGCAGGTTGAGCCAACTGTGATGGTCTGGACCCAGCCCGGGCCCTTCGGAAAGAATCTTCCGTGCAGGTCTGTCCAGGGGATGTTGGCGATTCCCGCGAGGTGATTTCCCTGCCAGTGATCGTGGTTTCCCGGCACGGCGAAAACCCGTGGGTACTTGTTCCGTGCGAGGGCCATTCCTGCCCAGTTAGCCTCTATTCGTCCCAGTCCTGTTCGTTGGAACCATGAGACCAATACTTCGGAGCGAAGGTATGATAGAGAGGTCGCGAACTGCTGAGGAGTTCCTGTAATTGTCAGGTCACCCGTCACAGTGACGAGTGACAGCGCAGGCCGGTTCTGGGATGTCCATCGTCTGACTGCGAGTTCAAGCTCGACTGCCGCATCGAACGCGTGCGGCATATATCCCTGTGGAAGCAGGTGGGAGCGTACGCCACTCCACGGCGACCCGGTTTGGTCTGTCAGCGACGGATCGAAATCATCGTGGAAGTGAAGGTCTGAGATATGGACGAGGGCGATCGACATGCCTGTGGAGGAAGGCTATTCGACCGCCCTCGCCTGGCGCAACCCTTTGGTAGCCACTTACGAGAGGTCGGGATCCAGCCGGATCCGGACTTCGTCGCCAGCCACTTCACAGACTAGCTGAACAAGGGCATTGGGTGTCTGCTCGCACGTGCAGCAGAAGCTGTCCCATGCCAGGAGGGCATGAGCCTCATCCAGGTCTGCGTACGAGCCGATCGCCCGAGCCATGCTGTGCGCGCTCAGTCGGTAGACGCCATCATAGTCAGCATCTTGGGCCAGACTTGACTCTGTCGGGGCTTGGATCTCGAACGAGGCCGCACCGCTGGTTCGGTTGATGACGGTGCCATGAAGAGAGTCTCGGTCATCGGAGTACGGGATCGCTCGCAGAAGAGTTCCTTCCATAGGAGCGGCGATTCCCCCGAGGATTCGACCGAGAGTGCGATTCGATTCGATGGTCCGGAACCAAGCAGCGAAGTCGATTCCGGTGTATTGGTCTCGTGCGAGCATGTCCTTAGGGTTACTGGCCCATGCCTGCCTGACGAGTGGAAGCTCCACGTCGTGGAGCTGCTTGACGATCTCTTTGATTGCCCCTGTTAGGGGTTGGGCTTCCGATTCGCTGACATCGGCAAACGGGGGCAGGTCCGACGGACGGGGGTGATTCTGCAGCTGGTGCAGGAGGTCACCGTTGTTAGCGAGAGGGGTCCAGCTCATTCTTTTGTCCTGGGTTGGGTTGGTAGCGAGTTGGCCACTGTCGAGCGAAGGTGCTTGACAAGCCGGCGCACTCGCGTGGTTGTCATGTCGTGGCGTTTGGCGGCGGCGGCGAGGCTGAGTCCGTCGAGTAGAACTGAGCGGCAGGCGTTGGCCTCCTCAGGCTCCAGCGCTCCGGTGTGTCCAAGGCGGAGAGCCGCGGCTGCCAAGCCATCCACGATGAGACTTGTTGTTCGGTATCGAGTGAGTCTCAAAGAGGCAGCAATCTCGCGGATGGATGCGGGGTCTGAGTCGAATCCGAAGAAGGCTCGTAGGGCCCGGCTCTGTTCATCCGTGATGCCCAGCGTCTCTGGTTCGAGGCCGGCGGCCTGCTCTTGGAAGCTTGCCTCTGAGTGGACCTCGTCTGGTGTCGGTGGCGAGGGCTGAGGCAGATCTCGGAGCACTTTCAGCGCGACGCTCTCGCGAGTTCTCCGGCGCAAGGCCGTCCGCGCAAAGTTTCTTGCGGCTGAGTAGACGTAGCCTCGCTGGGAATCCGGGTTTAGCGTCGCCGATCGGGTCATGACTCTAGGCAGGTGTGAGACGGCAAACTCGTGGAGGAGGTCGTCGGAAGAGTCTGCGGCGCCCGCGGCGATGGCGCGGCGGAGGAGCGCTTCGTGCTGCAGGAAGAAAGCCCACACCGCATCCCAGTCGGGGGTGGGGTCGTGTGCCCCGTGGATCTTCATGATGTAGCCAGCTCATGCGTTCTCAGAGAGACAACGTTGGCAGCGCCCTGAGTGGTGAAAAAAATCTCGAGTCTCTCAGGCTCAGGCGGGGTTCCGCTGCGGGCGGAATTGACGGGAGGCTGGTCAGAGAACCCCGTCCCCAGCGTTCCACGACCCTGCGAACCGCCCGTACGCCTCGAACCGCCCGCGACCCTCCTTGTGGCCCGACCACGACGCGGATCCGCTCGTAGGGATGCTTCTGGCGGATGGCGGCCGTGACGAACCCGCCCTGAGCGAATGCGAGCTCCTCGAGGCATGGGTGGTGCGGCTCCGATCGTATCGCGACACGGACGCGCTCGAGCGGCTCGGACTGACGGGAATGGCATCTCCATTTGGGGCCAAGGCTCTTCCTGCCGAAGATCGTAGTTTCAGGAAGCTGCCGCCTGCGAACCGCCGGGGCGTAGGCGCACCAATCGCTGACCACGCTCGCGGAGCGAGCGCTCGGCCACGTCGGGGACCCGCGTCCGCGCCTCCCGGAGCGTCTCGACGACCTCGAGGTGGTCGTGCTCGGGACGTTCGCGGTGCTCTTCGAGGCCACGCCGAGCGCGCTGTGCCTCGAGCACCGCGTCGGCCGGCTCGCCGTCCAGGGTCCACAGGGCGTCGATTGTCCAGAGCCCGGAAGCTCCCTTCGAGACGACGAGGTGTTTCCAGCCGTACGTCGCCGCGCTGCCGGACCAGCGAGCGGAGTCGACCTTCGCGAGCTTCGCGTTCCCGTTGGCCGACAGTCCCTCGGCGTAGAAGGCCCGTTCGACCAGCTCGCCCTTGAGCAAGCGCCGTGTGGCTTCGAGCGTCCGGACTCGGGCCGCCACCCTCTCCTGCACGGTGCGTCCCTTCCCGAAGGTGCGAGGGGATCCCTCGACGGGGATCGGCGCCCCCGTCTCGTCCACGTGCTCGCGAACGAGCCAGAGCGAATTGTTCGGCTCCACGGTGTAGTTACGCCACCGGTAGGCCCTCTTCCCGAACCGCCGGAGCACGACGCCCTCCCCGCTCGGCTCCGGCTCCGAGGTCTTCGCAGGCGGCGCGTCCTCGACACGGCCAACCTCGGCGAGGTGGTTGAACAGCCGTCGGCGGCTGATACCCACGGCCGCCGCGGCCTCGGCCGCGGTCATCTCCTCCGACTCGTAGAGGCGGCGCGCCTTGTCGAGCTTGTCGCGTGGGGTCCGAGGCCGGCCGCCGCTCCGGCCGCGAGCTCGTGCGGCGGCGCGCCCGGCCGCCGCGCGCTCGGCGTGCAGCTCGCGCTCCATCTGGGAGACCGCGCCCATGATCGAGAGAAAGAGCCGCCCGGTCGCCGTCGACGTGTCGATGTTCTCGCGGCGCGAGACGATCTCGATCTCCCGCTCCTCGAGCTCGGCCACCACCTGCAGCAGGTGCAGGAGCGAGCGCGACATCCGACTGAGCTCGGCGATGACCAGCGTGTCGCCGGCGCGCGCGTAGTCCATGAGCGCGTCCCAGCCCGGGCGCTCCTTGGACGTGCCGCTGATCGTGTCCTCGAAGATCCGGCGGCACCCCGCGGCGCGGAGCGCGTCACGCTGGCTGTCGAGGTTCTGCCCCGCGGTGCTCACCCGGGCGTAGCCGAGGCGGTGCGCCCTACCCCTCCGAGCCGGCTTGCTGCGCTGGCCTCTGCCCACCCTCGATGGAGTAGTGCAAAAACCCTCGGAGGTCACGTGCTGTGTGCACGATGATTCTTGCACTGGTTTCTGCGCCCGCGGAACAGAGTGATTTCGTGGGCCCGCGTCGGCGCCGGGCCGAGTGCACGAACGTCTACTTTTCGCACTCTGGGCTGACACTGAGCCGCTAAGTGTGGGGCCACTCCTTGTCGATAAATGTTCTCAGCGCGTGAACATCGACGCCAAAGGCACCGACGCCCTGCTCGGTACGAACTACCGAGACCCCGGCTCTGTCGTTGATCGCCTTGAACGCGTTTCCGACCGTGTCGCGGTGCCCCAACCCAACTAGGTCCGCGAGATCCCTCTGCGTCAGGGGGAGCGACGTGTACTCCGGCTTGGACGCCCGTTGACCGCCAGGTTTTAGGCCGGAAGCCGAATTCAGGACACTAGCCGGTGAGCTCGAAGCGGGTCCGCTCAACGTCTACGAGTGAGGCGGAGACCGAACTCCCGCCGAGCTGGACCCGTTCTCCGCTGAGCGCAGGAGTGTCATCTGTGCCTCCTTACTCGCCGTCGACTGGAGTGGTAAGAGCTGAACGTATGAACAGAGAGGCTCGCCGACACCAGCCACCCGCTTCGCTTCGCATGGGCGGGAGGGCAGCGTGATCTCACCGGAGATGCTTGTCCGGGCTGTGGACGGGGAGCGGGACGCAGCGTGCGAGCTCCTGAAGAACAACGGCGATGGGCTCGCGCCGGCCCGCGTTGCCCTGCGAAGCTACGAGGTCTTCGAAGGGATGCTCGCCAAGGCGGGTCACCCGAAACGGGCAGGGCTCGCCTGCAAGGAGGGGTGCGCGTGGTGCTGCCGTGGGGTGAAGGTCGACGTCGTGGCGCCGGAGGCGCTGGCCATCGCTGAGTGGATGATTCGCAGCTTCGAGCCGGGCGAACTGGCCGAGCTGAAGGCGGACGTCGCCGCAGCCTTCGAGGCGACGCGCGAGCTGTCCATCGACGACCGCCACGCCCAGCAGACGCCGTGCCTGTTCCTCGACGAGACGGGCTCCTGCGGCATCTACCCGATCCGTCCGATGCGGTGTCGTGGTCACATCTCCCATGACGCTGCTGCCTGCGAGCGTGCGTGCAAAGACACGAACTCGGGCCTCGACGTTCCGGCCGACCTGCTAACGCAGCAACTATCCGCCGTGTTCTCGCTGGGGCAGCAACAGGTGCTGAGCGACGATTACTTCTCCCCACCGGCGACAACTAGAACTCCCCATCCCAACAGCGCGTGATCACTGGCGAAGATCGCCCTCGAGCGGAGGGCCGATCGGTGACGGTGCAGGACGCGCAAGTGAGGAAGCTGATGGAGGAGATGACGAAGCACGGAGGCATCGGCGTGGCCGCGATGCGTGCCGGCATGGACCGCAAGACGGCCCGGAAGTACGTGGCGGCCGGCAAGCTGCCGAGCGAGCTGAAGCAGCCGCGGCCGTGGCGCACGCGCAAGGACCCGTTCGAAGCGGATTGGCCATGGGTGCAGGAGCAGCTCGAGATCGCGCCGGAGCTGGAGGCCAAGACGCTGTTCGAGGCGTTGCAGGACGAGCACCCGGGCCGCTACCAGGACGGGCAGCTGCGGACGTTGCAGCGGCGGGTCCGGCAGTGGCGCGCCGAGCACGGGCCCGACAAGGAGGTGTTCTTCCCGCAGGAGCACCGTCCTGGCGAAGCGGCCCAGCTCGACTTCACGCACGCGACGAGCCTGGAGGTGACGATCCTCGGGGTCGCCTTCGCGCACCTGCTCTGCCACGTGGTGCTGCCGTACTCGAACTGGCAGCACGTGACGGTCTGCCTGAGCGAGTCGTTTCTGGCGCTGAAGAGGGGCCTACAGGCGGCGCTGTTCCGCCTGGGCCGCGTCCCCGAGTGGCTGCAGACGGACAACTCGACGGCGGCCACGCACGAGCTGTCGACCGGCAAGCGCGCGTTCAACGACGACTACGTCGAGCTGACCGACCACTTCGGGATGAAGCCGCGCACGATCCGGATCGGAAAGAAGGAGCAGAACGGCGATGTGGAGGCCGCACACGGGGCGCTGAAGCGACGGATCGAGCAGCAGCTGATGCTCCGTGGCAGCCGCGACTTCGGCAGCGTCGAGGCCTACGAGCGGTGGCTGGCGACGGTGTTCGACCGCGCGAACAAGGGGCGACGTGAGCGCTTCGACGAGGAGCTCACGGTGATGTCGCCGCTGCGCGCTACGCGCCTGCCCGAGTTCACCGAGAAGCGCGTCGCCGTCACGAGCTGGAGCACGATCCGCGTCGAGCGCGGCACCTACTCGGTCCCGTCGCGACTGATCGGCGAGACGCTGAGGGTGCGCGTCTACGAGGCGCACCTCGACGTGTTCTACGGCAGCCGCCTGCAGCTGCGCCTGTCGCGACTGCGTGGGCGGGAGCAGCACCGCATCGACTACCGGCACGTGATCTGGTCGCTGGTGCAGAAGCCCGGCGCCTTCGCCCGCTACCGCTACCGCGAGGAGCTGTTCCCCAGCATGACGTTCCGCCGTGCGTACGACGCGATCAGCGGGGACGGCCCGAGCCGCGAGAGCGACCTCGAGTACCTGAGGGTGCTGCACCTCGCGGCGGCGACGATCGAGGCCGACGTCGAGGCCGAGATCGGCGCGATGCTCGCTGCCGCCGAGCCCATCACGTGCGATGCGGTCCGAGCGCAGCTGGCGATGGAAGCCGACGTCGCGATCCCCGAGCTGACGCCGTACGAGGCCACCCTCGATGGCTACGACGAGCTGCTCGAGGAGGTGGCGCGATGAACAGCCCCGAAGCGTCGCTGCAGCTGATGCTGCGGACCCTGAAGCTGCCGTCTTTCGTCGCGAACCACGAGGAGATCAGCGCCCAGACGGAGAGCCACGGCTGGACCTTCAGCCAGGCGCTGCGCCAGCTCTGCGAGCTCGAGCTTCACGACCGGCGTGAGCGACGGATCGAGCGACTGATGAAGGCGTCGTGTCTGCCGAGCGACAAGACCCTCGCGACCCTTGAGCAAAAGAAATTGCCCGCGAAGGTGCGTCGGCAACTGCCGGCGCTGTGCGAGGGCGGCTTCGTGGAGCGCGGCGAGAACGTGCTGCTGTTCGGGCTGCCGGGCCGCGGCAAGAGCCACGTCGCGTCGGCCATCGGCCACGAACTCGTGCTGCGCGGTCGTCGTGTGCTGTACACGGCGACCCGCGCGATCGTGGAGAAGCTGCTCGTGGCGAGGCGGGAGCTGGAACTCGATCGCATGCTGCGCCGGCTCGACGGCTTCGACGTCGTGATCCTCGACGACATCGGTTACGTCCAGCAGGACCGCGACGAGATGGAGGTCCTCTTCACCCTGTTCGCCCAGCGCTACGAGCGGCGCAGCGTGGTGATCACCTCGAACCTCGTGTTCAGCCAGTGGGACCGGATCTTCAAGGACCCGATGACCACGGCCGCCGCGATCGACCGGCTCGTCCACCACGCGACGATCCTTGAGATGACCGGCCCTAGCCATCGCAGCGAGGAGGCCAAGAAGCGGTCGTCGAAGAAGACCAGGAAGGAGGGCGACGACAACTAAGAACGGGGGCTCATGAGGCCCCGGCGACAACTACCCCCGATGGGGAGAAATAGTTGTCGCCGATGGGGCGAAGTAGTTGACGCTGAGCAAACAGGCGATGCTTGCCGAGGGGTGCGATGCCGAAGCGTACGAGCTGGTCAGCGCCGTGAACGTCGCGCTGTCCGAGGCGAACGCTTCGCAGCGTTGGCTCGCGGGGGAGGACCTCTTCCACGCGGCCCGACTTCCAAGCGACGACGGGGACCGAGAGCAGTCGGCTCGCATCCTCGCGGAGGCGATGGCCAACGAATCGCCACCCGTGGCGCGACGGCCTGAGCGGTTGTCGAAGAAACGAGGAACGGGGCGGCGGACACGACACAAGAGAAGGCGTCGCAAGCCAAAGAGATGAACGCGTTCGTGGAGGTGGCGCATCGAGGGGCTCCGCGAGGCCCGCTTCAAGGTTGACGCACTCACGGAGCACCTGTCTTCGTTGGCGAAGAAGGGCGGCGCCTCGTGAGGCTCGCCGGATTCCACCAGGGGGTCGAGGTGCAGGACGTAGTCGGTGCCGGTGAGGTTCACGTCGACGCCGCCGGCCTTGTAGGCGTTGCTTAAGACGCCCGTCGGGCGCATCTTGACGACCTGGGTGATCGCTCATCGCCCAACTCCGCGCCGTATACCTTCTGGCCGGCGGGCCACCACTGCGGCCGTCCAAGATCGCAAGAGACCTTACGGGTGCGAACTACTGTTGTTCGGCGCTGAACATCGCCAACGTTGCCGGGAGTGGCTAGCATTGTTTGATGCACGAACTGCGGGAGGAAGGCACCGACGCTCTGCTGACAACCTTCGGCGGTCAGGTTCCCCGCGTGGGTGAAGAGGTGCGTTGGGCCGACGGCAGGGGGCGAGGGTTCTCGGCGAGGGTCCAGCGTGTCGTTTGGGTGCTCGAACCGTCGCGGGATGAACATGTCGCCGAATCGCAGTCGGCCCTCATCTACGTCCAGACGTAGACGAGGGGTATCCGCCAACGGTTTCCTCCCTTCACCGCGCCAAAGATGCCGGAGGACGGGGGCGCTAGGGGAAGGCGTTAGGGGAAGGCGTTAGCGGCGCCCTCCCCAGCACCGATCGCTTCCGCGTCGGCGCACTCAGCTTCTCGGGCCCTCGTCGCGGTGGCCCTCGGTCATCTCCTCACAGGCCTCTCCCTCCTCGGCCGAGAACCCGAGGAGCGCCATGATGGTGGAGAAGGACTCGCGGACCTCCGGTCCGAGATGTCGGTCGATGACTCTGCTTCGCTCCTCCGGGTCTCCGGGACAGCAGTACCGCCGCTCCACCCAACACCCGTCGTCGCGCCTGTAGATGGACGTCTCGAGCTCGCCGCCGCACGACGATCGGAACCGGACGGTGATGGGGTCCTCTCGCGACCCTGGAGCGAGCACGTCCAATTTCTCGGCCGGCTTCCACGGCTCCGAGTGCGCGATTGCCGCCGTCACCTCGGCAAGGGTCGTGTCATCGATTGTGACCCGCCGTTCCCGTTCAAAGCGCTCCTGCGCATCGCGCTGGAGCTCCGCGAGCACCTCCTCGTCGGGGTCGTAGACCGCGACGACGAGCTCCCGAATCAGCTCGTCCTCGTACACGTACTCGTCGTAGTGCGTGAGCGCGTCGAGCTCCGCCTGCATGGAACGCAGCCGCTCAACGATTCGCGGGATGTCGTCGGCCTCGAGCTTCAGCGCTCCAGGCCACTCGATGCCTGTGACGGGAAACGGCGCGAGGGTCGCGGAGTCCAGCGCCTGCCGCTCTTTCGCACGCCGACCACGGCTGAGGTGAGGACGATAGCTGCCCACATCAGGCCCCTTTCGAAGGGGGCTGAGCGGAACCGTGAAATGCCATCGGTCGCGAGGCTCGTCGAGCTTCTCGATGAGCACGAGCCGGTTCGCCTCATCCTTCAGCTTGAACCGAACCCGAAGGCCGAAGATCTCGAAATCAAACTTGTCCACTGTGCCTCCATGTTTGCCCCCGAGGGGGCGGCGGGCGCAGCGAGCGCGGAGACAAGCGGCAGCTGAACCGTAGCGCACGGGAGCGTGAATTTCGACACGGCCAACGAGAACCCCGTAGAGCACGATGGATCCACTGCACTTCGGACCGAACTTCACGCGTGAGCGGGTCGTAGGTGGCCTAAACCGACACCCCCCTCGGGATGTGCTAGGCTTGAAGCAAGGTCGACTGAGAGGTGTGCCCGGCTGCGCGAAGCGCCGGAGGCTCTCGGAGCCGACCCCAGCCGAACAAAAGCACCGCAAAAAGAACACGTACAAGTACAAGACCACAGACCAAGAACATCGGCGGCGCCGCGAGTAGGCCACTCGCGGCGTCTTCTTTTTCTGCGCGATGCTCGGACGACTGGCCCCGGCGCGGCGAGGTCCGCGCCGCGCCCGCTGGGGCCGGACCTTGCCCGGTCGATTTGATGTGCATGACGCGGAGCACGCATGTGCTCACGCTGAACGCCATGAGCAACGAGATCGACGTCGGTGGGGGCGGCCCGCTGCACTGCGCAAGCACCACCCTCATGTCCCGCGAGCCTGGAGCGAAGGGGGCCGGTTCGTTGACCCTGTCGGAGAGCGCGGAGGCCGGTGCCGAGCTCGAAGAGCGGATCCGACGCGCCATCGCCCGCAGCTCGAGGAACTGAGCGGCCATCATGGCCGCCTGCGGCTCGACGTCGCCATGTCGGAGCCGATATCGGAAGGCGTCGTACACCGCTGCCAAAGCAAGTGTCCGGCATAGCGCGCATGCTCGCGCACGATGCCGACATCCAAGACGTCGGGTGCCAACGTGAACACGTCGGTCGACCTCGTGGCATCTGTGAGGATCCCCCGCTTCCGTGGACACCCCCGAAGGCGCGATGCTGCGCGAGGAGTGTCCCATGTCGAAGAGGAAGCGAAGGAAGTTCACGCCGGAGTTCCGGGCCGAGGTCGTGGCGCTGTGCCAGGCAGGCGACCGGAGCATCGGCCAGGTCTCGAAGGACCTGGACCTGACGGTGACGTCGGTGCGCGAGTGGGTGCGTCGGGCTGAGGTCGACGCGGGCCGCGGCCGCCCCGGCGAGCTGACGACGGTGGAGCGCGACGAGCTGACGCGGCTGCGGCGCGAGAACAAGCGGCTGCGGATGGAGCGCGAAATCCTAAAAGCGGCGGCCACCTTCTTTGCCAAGGAGAACGAGTGAAGTTCGCGTTCATCCTGGCGAGGGCGGTGGCCTTCCCCGTGGCCCTGATGTGCCGGCTCCTGGGCGTGTCCAAGAGCGGGTTCTACGCGTGGCGAGACCGCCCCGAATCGGCTCGTTTCCATGATGACGCGCGCCTCGCCATCGACATCGCCGCCATCCACAAGCGCAGTCGAGGCCGATACGGCAGCCCCCGCGTTCACGCCGAGCTGCAGGCGCAAGGCATCCGCGTCGGGCGCAAGCGCGTCGAACGGCTGATGCGCGAGCTCGGGCTGTGCGCGCGTCCGCGCCGCCGGTTCCGCAAGACCACCGACTCGCAGCATGCCAACCCCATCGCGCCGAACCTGCTCGAGCGGAACTTCGAGGCGAGCGCGCCGAACCAGGTGTGGGTGACCGACGTGACCTACGTCTGGACCTACGAGGGCTGGCTCTACCTCGCGGTCATCGTCGACCTGTACGCCCGTCGCGTGGTCGGCTGGGCCGCGAGCGACGCCAACGACACGACGCTCGCGTTGTCCGCCCTCTCGATGGCCGTGGAGCACCGCAAGCCTCCGCGCGGGCTCATCCACCACTCCGACCGCGGCAGCCCGTATGCGAGTGCCGAGTACCGGCGCGCGCTGGCGCTGCTGGGCATCGTCGCGAGCATGAGCCGCAAGGGCGACTGCTGGGACAACGCGGTCGCCGAGAGCTTCTTCAGCACGCTCAAGGTCGAGCTCGTCCACGAGGAGCAGTACGCGACCCGTGGCGCCGCCGTCGTCTCCATCGGCGACTATATCCTTTGCTTCTACAACGCCGAGAGGCGCCACTCGCATCTGAACTACGTCAGCCCGGTAGAGTTCGAATTGAAGTCCGAGGTCGCCGCGTTGGCGGCATAGTCAACCTGTCCGCGAGAGCGGGGGAACCTCACTGCGATCGCAACGTAGTCGTCCACCTGGTGCATGCTCCCGTCAACGGAGCTTGCGGTGAGGCCAGAGTCGACCTTCACCTCGATGAGCGCACGCCACCCGGTCTGGTGGTCGACGAGGACGAGATCCGGCCGGCAAAGGCCCGGACCGTTCACTCGGGGCAGAATGACCTGCGTCGCGACCTCCGGTGCGGCAGTGGCGAAGTGGGGGCCGAGCAGCGCGAGGAACGATGCGCGCAGCTCGACATCACGGCGGATCAGCCACGCAAGCATCTCGGTGATCGGATCCTCTGTTGCGGGCCGCGCCGCGGACGCAAAGCCGAGCAAGGTCGCCAGCAGATTGTCGCCCTGCACGTCGACCCTACCGCGGCCGATCAGGCCGCGGACTGCCCGCCGTTCTTGTTCAGCACAGCGCCGCGATCCGAACGACCCAAGTCAGCCCCCAACTCCCAGCTCATCCCCTGCGAGCCAACGGCTCAGATAGGTCACGATGACCACCGGCTTGGTTGCATTTGGCTTGGTCCCGTCCCCCCACTGCCACGGGTCCTCTACTACCTCGGGATCGGAATCGCCCTCGCCCCCTGGTTCGATCGGGGCCTCGTCCTCTTCGCTTTGCTCGACGGCGTCCTCTTCGCTTTGCTCGACTGCCTCGTCCTCTTCCCCCTGTTCGACCGGGACCTCGTCCTCTTCGCTTTGCTCGACGGCCTCGTCCTCTTCGCCTTGAACTCCTTCGCCTTGCGTTACTGGGACCTTTCGAATCCACCGCTCTTCAAAGCCACGCCGCAGTCGAACTCCTTCTGCGACGCCATCGACATCCACCGGCGGTAACACGCGCTTCGGATACCGATCGAGAATGCGCCGAAGCTGGCTCGCCGCGGAGCTCGTGCTGATGTCAGGGTCCGAAAATAGCTCCTCGAGCTCTTCTTGAAACGACGCCATCTGTCGACCGTCACCTACTCAGCGCCTCGTCGAGGGAGGCGATCACCTCATCCTCGAGGATTTGCGCGGCGCCGAGATCCCGCCAGGCTTTTAGCACCGCGCGGCCATCACACTCGATCTCCGGAAGCAGGACGTCGTTCATGTCGTCCGGATAGGTGTGGTCAACGACCGACCCCGATGCCGTCGCGCAGAATTGCACCTGGGCGTGAGGCGTTCGCAACGCAAGGAACAGCCAACCGGCATCGACCCCCTTCCGAGGGATGACTCGCGCAATCATGTTGCTGGCGAGCCACCCATCGCGTTCTGGCGTGATGACGACCGGGGTGCCCAGGGATCCATCCGCCCTTCCGTCTGACGGGTAGGCGAGCCAGCCCTGCCGGAGCTCGAAGTCCGTAACATCGCTAAAGCTGGCTGGAGAGATGTACTGAAGATGAACGGGCTGGCCCTGCAGAAGCTGGGTGCCGGATACGATCGGCCTGCCATTGGCGGCATCGGTGTAGAGGCGCTTGTAGCGCCCGAGCATCCGGACCTCAGCCACGTCCCGTACGCGAACGCCACCGAGTCGCTTGATCTGGCGACGGGCCCGGCCGACCAGCGGATCGTAGAAGGCGGCGTCCAACCGGCCGACCAGGTTCGCAGCGCGGTGAGTCCAACCCTCCGCAGGCTTTTTCCGCCGCTTGAGCTTCGGCAGCTGGGACTGGAACTCGGCCAGCAGTTCACCCAAGGCCTGGCGTGCCCGGTCCCGCTTCTTGAAGGCCCTTTGCATTCCCTTGGCCGCGGCGTCGATCGCCGATTCACCAGGGATGGGCACGAGCTGTGCCGCTACATGGTCCGCCGTGAGGTGGTCGATGACCGATCCGGTGCGGTCCCGACGAAGAAGCTCCTGCCCGATCGGGCTCCTGAGGTAGGCCAGCAGGAAGAACCGAAGCCGGGGATTCGGCACCTCAATGCGGACCATGTCGTGACTCAGTACGAACTGCTCGAGCCAGCTGTCCACCATCACCGCAGGGCCCAGATTGCGCCCGGAGCACGTCTGCAAGATCGTTCCGTGACTGAGGCTGTAGTGGTCGAGCGATCGGGTACGTTCAACTGAAAGCCAACTTGCGGGCTCCGGCAGGTACATGAACACGTCGTGCGGTCTCAGGTAGCCAGCCCGATCTTCGTTCTGCGCGGCGTAGATCCGCTTGAATCGCTTGGGGGCCCAGACGTGGGCTCCGAACACGCCGTCGCCCACTGCCTCAAAGCGGACCCCCGCCGCGCGAAGCTTGGCGACGCGTTCTGCTGCGCCACGAGACGGGGACCAGAAATACTCCGAGTCCAGGCGCCCTGCGCCAGCAAGGTCACGAGCGCGGAGCGTCTGGAGCTTCACTGCTGCTCCTCGAGCCACTTGCGGTAGGCGGATGCAACCTCCTCGAGCTCATCATCGAGAACTCGGTCGAGCACTTCGACGGTGTGCTCGACCTCCTCTCCGGTTTCGGGATCGATCTGCGTCACGGTCTCCTCGCGGACTTGGAGCGCGTCGGTGCCGTCCGGATTCCGCTTGAACAAGGGGTTGCGTCGCTTGTCATGCCCGATGGTCTCGGCGATGGCCATGAACACGGGGTAGTCAAGGCCTTTTGTTTCCGCGACTTGGCGCTCCTCCGCGCTCAGGCGTCGCATGAGGACCATCGATGTCTGGGTGTCGGTCCCAGGCTGGAAGAGCTCCCGCGCCATGTCGACTACGGCCAGTACCTGGGTGTTGCAGAGGACCCAGTGCCGGACGTACTCGAGCGCAGGGTTGTTCAGGATCCCGTTCGGAATCACCATCGCCATGCGACCCGTGCCTGGCCTGAGGAACTGTACGCACCGCTCGATGAACAGAATCTCCGGGGGTTGGGAGCGGGAGAGCTTCGGGCTACCCGAGGCGTCCGTTCGCATCACCCACCGCTCGTCCTCCCCCTTCTCCCAGAGGGCCGCCAGCTCGAACTGAGCCAAGACTTGCTCGTCGGTGATCTTGATCTTCGTACCGAACGGGGGGTTTGTGAACAACACGTCGACCGAACCCAGCGGAACGCGCTCAGCGGCGCCGGGCGACCACCGGTGCGGGTGCTCCAGACTGTTGGCCTGAAACAGCGCCCCCTCCCCGTCATTGTTCATGACCATGTTCATCTTGGCGGCTCGAACGAGGGCGGGGTTGAGATCGAACCCCGCCACGTTCTGCGTCAAGAACTCGTGACGCTTGCGGTCGAGCTCGCGTTGCTCGTATCGGGTCGGCCCCTCTGGGTTGCGCCACTCGGCCTTCTCTTCTTTCTCGAGGTTCTCAAGCGCCTTGTTCATCGCCGTGATGAGAAAGCCGCCGGTCCCGCAAGCTGGGTCGAAGAGGCTCTCTCCGAACTGCGGGTCGAGCATCGCAACGGCCATGCGACACGCATTGCGGGGCGTGAAGAACTCACCGCGATCACCACGGAGGTTCGAGCCAACGACCTCCTCGTAGGCGATGCCCTTCACGTCGACGGAGGATGCAAGCAGCGAGAAGCGCTGGAGCTGGGACACGACGTACGCGACGACGATAGGCTTGAGCTGCAGCTCCTGATCCGCCCCCAGGAAGATCGCGGGGTACTTCTTCACGACCTTCGTCATGAGCGAGGCGATTCGGGACTTCGCCGCACTCGCTGCGGTGCTGTTGCCTAGCTCCGACGGCGTCACGAAGAACTGGAGGAGCTTGCCGCCACGCTCATCCTCGATCTTGCAGAAGATGAGCTTGAGGAGCTCCCAGAAGGCTTCCGACTTCTGCATCCCGGAGTTCGCTGCGATGTAGTTGTGGCAGCGCCGAAATGCGAAAAGTAGGTTGTCAGCCGTCGCCGGCATGAGGCCCTTGCGTTCGGGTCGTGCCGCCTCCGATTCGGTCTGGCCCGCATAGGGGATGTCGATGACCTCTTCGAATGCGATCTGCCCGCCCTGAACACGCTTGGCGAAGCAGTAGCGATCGTCGCCGTTCGTCCAGAGCCCGTACTGCGCATTCGGGCAGGCAGCCATGTAGGACTGCAGCTGCTCGATTCCGTCCTTCTTCCGCTTCGGGTTGGCCCCCGAGCGCTTGGTCTCGACCAGCAGGTAGGCGTTGGCCTGGGTGTGCTCGCTATCCGGACGAAAGACGACGATGTCGACCGACGGACGTGCCGAGCCCATCTTGATTCGCACCTCGGGACGGCAGTCCGTCGGGGCATAGTGGTACTGGCGAACGAGGGCCTTCTCGAGGTTCTGACGAACGTACTCTTCAGGCGTGTCGCGGAAATGGCGACCGGTCAGGAAGTCGGGGGTCTTGCCTTCCGGAATCGCTCCCGCCGCGACCGTGGCTGGCGGGGCTAGGGGTTGCTTCGCGGGGCTCTTGCGCTTCGACTTGGACCGCTTCTTCGCCATGGATGTCCGGGGTCGTCCCCCACATGGAGCCCCGAGGTCAAGCCCCGCGTGAGGCAGATGGCACGAGCCGAGGTCCCGCCTTCGTGCGCTTAGCACAAGCACGCAGCCCACGCGCTCAGCATGCGAAGGCGAGTTTTCGTGACGGCGACGAGAACGAGTCGACCACATGGTGTCGGCATGCCCAACGGCAACGAACCCCCTCCCGACGAACCGCGCGCCGGACTCTTGATGGTGGCCTACAACCTCACCGTCACAGGCCCCAACATCCGGGCCGAGCGCGAGGTAGAGGTCGACTCGCGCCTGTTCGCGCCCCGTGAGCTCGACCTCAAGGGCGACGTCTTCATCGATCACGAGGCGCTCGGAGTCCCGGTCGAGCCCCTTCGCCTGCGGCTCGACGACGAGGAGGCTCGCGCCCGGCGCGAGCGCAACGGGCGCGAGCTCGTCGACGAGGCGCGACGGGCGTGTACGGCCGACTCGGACCGGCCCCTCCGCACCCTCATCGCCCTGTTCCCCTCGATCGTGCTGCGGCTCCGTGCGGTCCAAGACCATCTCGACGCACTGCCGCCGGAGCGAGCGGAGATCCTCGTCGGCACGCGGCGCGGCCGCGGCCGCCCGCCGGAGCCGCAGATGCACCTCGCGCGGGTGCGCGGTCTCGAACGCCTCGTGGCGACCTACCAGCTGACGCAGGACAAGGCGGCAGAGCGGCTGACGGCCACCGGTGTGCACCCGAGCAAGGGCCGGCTGAAGAACCTGACCAGCCCCAAGGCGGACTACCCCCGCTACCTGCGATTTCTGGTGGAGGGTGTGCTCGTGCGCGAGGACGTGCTCGAGCCGCTCGCATGGGGGACGCCACCCACGACGATGGCCACGGTCTACGAGGCCGAACTGGAGGGGAAAGACGATGAGTAGGAAGAGCAGCGGCAAGGGGTCGAACGCGCAGCGGTCGAACGCCAAGAACCCGAACAACGCGGCCTACCGCCACGCGCAGTCGAACCGGGGCAACCAGCTCAATCCGCAGCACGCCAACCACGGCGGCGGCGGAAAGAAGGGGGGCGGGGGCGCGGCGAAGAAGTAGCGGGACCGATCGACGCGGGGGGCTCTTCGCTCGAGGCGCACCCCCGCGTCGCCCGCCGCCCGAGCCCGGTCACCGCTGAGCGGTGAATCGGTGGATGTCGACTCCGAGCAGCTTCCACGCCTTCGGGTCGAAGCCATACAACTGCTGCGCCTCGGAGAGCAGGTTCTGGTTGTTGTCCTCGGTGCGCGCGGGCGGCGACGGGACCTTCACGATCTTGCGCAGCGAGGTCAGGCTCTCGCCGAGCGACAGCAACTGGTCGGCGTGCGTCAGAACCTCGAGCGCCGAGAGCGCCTGGCCGCCCTTCTTGCCGTTGGCGAGCTCGTCCAACAGGCGCTGCTTTCGCTTGAGCGTGCGGCCGTCCAGCGCCGCGTCGGTGCTGTGCCGGCGCCGCTACTGAACAGATCGTTCAGCCGACGCGCCGCCTTGCGGGAGAGCGGGTGAGTCGGGCCCCACGGCGGGCCGCCTCGGCGGCGGTGTCACCGCAGTGCAGTTGCGCGCGCATCCCAGGTCGCGACCCACAAGAACCGCTCGGCGACGTCCATATGCCCCTCGTCTATCCGGTTCACGCCAGCCTGGCCTTCGGTCAGGGATCGACTTCGCGAATCGAGTCGAGTCAGGGCCACTCCCAACGACCGAGGTGGCTGTCGTCGGCATAAGTGACCCAGATGAGATCGTTGGGATCGGGCAGGGTGTTCTGCGCGATGAGCTTGTCGAGAAGCGCGTGAGCAAAGTCGTCGATCGCGTATCCCGCGGGAGTGGGGACGACGTCGAGAGTTACGGTCCACACCGTTCCGCCTCGATCGATCGTTCTAGGGCGTGCTCCGTGGCTCGCTAAGAAGGTCGCTGAATCCCCTCGCTTTCCCTCCATATAGTGCTCCAGCGCCTGCCACGGATTTTGCGAACGGTAGTTGGGCTGGCCCTTCGTGGCGGTTCCAAAGAGCCCCCAGTGGGCGACAACGAGGTGGTTCAGGGCCTTCTGTCTCATCGGTGCATACATCTGTCGGCGTTTCGCAACGGTCCGCGGCTTTCGAGCCCCGATCCCGCTAGCTACTAGCTGCTCCGTGTGGCGGTGGACGAACGGAGTGCTCACTATGGAGCGGCGAAAAGGGAGTGCGTTGTGGAGCTTTGGCAGTTGTTGTTGGTAGGACTGGTAGGTGGCTTGGGAAGCGCGGTCTTCACGGCGCTGTGGAAATCGCTGGCTGCCGCCGTCCGGTGGAGATTCGACCGGGGCGAGCTCAAGGCTACCTCAGATGCTGAACTGGCACGCGACGAGCTCATCCCCGCGTTCCGCCGCGCTCGAACCGTGCCGCGGATTGATGCGGGTTTCGACGACCGTCGTGCGTACGAAGCTATCCTCGACGAGATCGACGATACGCTGCTGCGTTTGCATGGCGCGGCGGCTAGGGCTCGTCTGGAGCAGCTTGTAGAAGTGCTTCGACAGCACGATTTGATCTGGCGCCTTCTTCCAGCTCGGTACGCCTTGGGATGGGTCGTGTCTCGGGAGGCTCGAAACGTCCTGGGGGCGCTGGCGAGGCGGGATCCGGTTCCGCCCCCGCAGACCACGGTGACCCGTGTCCTGATCCCCGCCCTGGAGGCGGTCGAGGAATACATTGACGAGCAGGCACGTGCCCAGGACGAGTTGGAGGAGTTGTATCGCAAGGATCAGTACCGCAAGCGTCGGGAGGCCAACGCACGGGCTGCTCGGACTCGCGCCGCGGCCAGCGCCCTGGCCGAGGACGACGGGCTTGCTGTGGAGGTCGCCTCCTGACGCTGGCCGCGCCTGCACGCCCGCTTGGGGCCCGAGTTGTTAGCCTCCCGATGCTTGCGGGTGGCAGCTTGGTCTCGCTCAGGCCCGGCTCGACGCGCGTCGAGAAGCCGGAGACACTCCTCTCCTGGAAGAAGAGGCGACGAGGCTGCCGGAGATCCGAGGGTGCGCCGTTCTCATCCTCACCGAGAGGTTGAGGTATGCGGGGTAGCAGGGGTTCGTCCCCCCGCGGGAGGGCTACGGAGCAGCGATAAGGGCCCCGATCGTTCCGATGGCGATCCCGAACACCACCACCAGCAAGCACCCTCCCCCGACGACCGGCACCAGGGGTACCTGCTCCCAGGTGAGCTGCCGGTGCGCGGCCCACATCGCTGCGCCACCGATCCCGGGGCTCGCGATGATCAATCCGAGCGCCAGCCAGTTGAACAGCGGCGTCCAGAACCCATCCAGTACCGAGTAGCCGAAGTCGCCGGTGATGAGCGGCACGAGGACGGTGTCTCGCAGACCGAGGATGACGGCGGCGAGGGCGACGAGCACGATGGCCAGCAGCCCGAGGAAGCGGGCGGGCGTCCCCATGGGCTCAGGCAGTAGCCCGCCGTGCATGCTCAGGTCCAGTCGGGCTCGAGGAGCTCGTCGTCGTAGACCTCGTCGCGCTTGTTGCGGCGCGCGCGGACGACCGCGAGCGTGGCCCCTGCGGCGAGCACGGCGGCGCCGATCCCGAGCAGCGGCCCGAGCATCCCGCCGCCCGAGCTGTCGTCGGAGCTTCGGTCCGGAGCGGCCGGCGAGCTCGTCCCGCTCCGGTCCGGCGGCGGGCGCACCCTCCCCGGCTCGTCGCGCGGCGGGGCCGGCTCGCGCCGCGGCGGGGTCCGGGGCTGGCCGCGATAGAGCAGCGCGTGAGTCTGAAGCCGCGACACGAAGTACAGCTCGAGTTCGAGCTCGACCGCGCGTCGAGGCAGGCTGCGCAGCGGCGCCATCACGCGTGCGGAGTCGTATCCGCCATGCTGGCCGGCGTGGAACGCCACGTACGCGCGCAGCGCCTCGTGCGTGACCGGCCCCCAGCGTCCATCGATTCGTCCGGGCGACGGCGCGTCGTCGGTCAGGCCGCGGGACTCGACCCGGGACCAGTAGGTCAGCCCCTCCTGAACGGTCCGAACGGAGATGGTGCGAGTGGGCATGGTCTACCTCCTGTCTCGTCGCCGGCGACGTGCGATGCCCCAGCCGAGCAGCCCGCCGAGCGCCGCGGCGAACAGCGCGGCGCCCGCGGGGTGCACGCCGGCGGCGGTCTCCTCGAGCTCGATCGAGGGCAGCGCCGGCCACCGCGCCGAGTCGGCGGTGGCGACGAACTGGTTGTGGATGGTGGCGACGAGCTGCGCGCCGGGGTGTCGAGCGAGGAAGCTGCGGACCACGAACGGCGCGGCGAACTCGATCGCGGTGGGGACGGGGTTGGTGGTGTGGCCGGCGGCCCAGCGCAGCACGACCTCGCGCAGCTCCGCGTCGAGCTCGGGCCAGGGGGTGCGCTGCAGCCGCTCGCGCGCGGCCAGCCGTGCAGGCGAGCACTCGTCGCGGCCGTGCCCGCGCCCGCCGGGCCGGCAGAACTGCCCGCCGGCGAGCCAGCGGGGGTTGATGGGCTGGGAGTAGGCGCGGATGAGGTCGGTGAACGAGTCGAAGCGCCAGCGGCCGTACTTGGCGCGCTGTCCGTCGGGGCTGAACAGCGACGTCATGGTCCACAGCACCGCGAGCGCGTCGTCGCGCCGGCCGGCGCGGCCGGGCAGCGTCTCGCCCTGGACCATGCGCGCGGCCCAGAGCAGATCGCGCTCGGTCAGGCGGTAGCTCCAGCTGCCCATCCGGATGATGCCGCGCTTCACCGCCACGAGGCGCCCTCCCCTGTGTCGTCGTCGCGAGAGCGGAAGCGCTGGTAGGCGTGGTAGCCGGCGGCGGCCGTCAGCCCGATCGCCATGCCCCACAGCAGCGACGACGCGAACGACCTCACCCCCGAGCTTGTGTCGGTGGCCTCGAGGATTTGAGCCCAGGCGTGATCGGCCATCTGCCGGTAGCCGGCGCGGGTGAAGTGAAGGCCATCGGCGGCCAGCGGCGCATCGGGCACGCGCATGTCGACGTGGATGAAGCCAGCCAGCGTGGAGGGGACGAGGCGCGCCTCGAGCTCGGCCGCGCGGGCGCGCTGCTCGTCGGCCGCGGTGCCGGTGTCGGTGATCGTGTGCCCGAGCCAGGCGATCAGGGCCCGCGGCAATTCCGCGCGCAGCCAGTAGATGTTCGACTGCAGGTCGCGCGCGGCCGTGACCGGCGGGCCGTTGCCGCTCAGGGCCACGATCGCGAACGGCAGCTCGTCGGCGACCTCGGGCGCGAGGACCTGGCGGCGGCCGAGCTGAAGGTCGCGCTGAAGGGTCCGTAGGCTCAGCCCGCGCTCGATGTGCTGGTAGACGGTGCGCGCGCGGCTGCGGCGCAGGCGCTCGACGAAGTGCGGCGCCATGCCCTCCATCTGGCTGTGGCCGAGCAGCAGCGCCCCTCGATTCCTCCACGGCCGGCTCATGGCTCGGCCTCGGGCAGGCCCAGATCCGGCAGCGCGGGCGGGTCGGCTTGGTGAAGGCCCCAGGTCGCGAGCGCGAGCGCGGGCAGCCACGCGAGCGCGGCCGTCACGGGGGCGAGGGTGACGAACGCCGCGATCGCGCTGAGCGCCAGGGTCGACCACGTGGCGCAGCACAGGTTGCAGGCCCAGGGCTTTCGACCGTCGCGCACCCAGCCCGAGACGACCGGCGCGCGGCGCACGAGCAGCGTCAGCCCCACCGCGGTGGCGGCGAGCAGCGCGGACAGCTCGAGGACCGAGCCGGGATCGAGGCGGGCGCTCACGGCTCGTCGAAGGGTGTGAGCTCGTCGCTCTTGGTCTTGCGCTTGCCGG
>Ga0209692_10001297_pt1 | contig 35494 bp, 34 predicted proteins | sample tdDd472_FD_187129 | JGI IMG/M metagenome (GOLD analysis project Ga0209692, IMG submission 187129) | Marine sediment microbial communities from the Atlantic coast under amendment with organic carbon and nitrate - tdDd47.2 (SPAdes)... | ecosystem: Environmental > Aquatic > Marine > Coastal >...
GCCAGATTTCGCCTTATATAGCACTCAACTAAACGCTAAACCATATCTATTTACCACATGCTTGCTTAAGCTTTAAGCAGTCAAATCAGCAAGGAAACACACCCAATGAAACTCACTTCGCAAGCGCTTAAAAGTCCGGCCGCGGTAGCTGTCGGTGTTTCACTGATTTTACTGGTGGGCGTCATTAGTTTATTCAAGTTACCCGTGCAGTTGTTTCCCGACATCGAACGCCCTCGAATCGCAGTGCAGACCCAATGGCGAGCCGCATCCCCCTTGGAAGTCGAATCGGAAATTATTGAACCACAAGAGCAGGTACTCAAAGGCATTCCCGGACTGGTTCATATGAATGCTTTTGCAAATCGCGGCAATGCCTATATTAATCTTGAGTTTGGTGTTGAAACCAATATGGAACAAACACTGATCGAAGTGATCTCCCGCATGACACGCATTCCCCCCCTGCCGCGCGACGCCACACCGCCACAAGTTATGTTAGGTGGTTGGGGTGGCGGCACGCCGGCACTTACCTTTTTTTTCCTGCAAGCATTACCCGGTAACGAAAAACCGGTTGCCGAGTATATCGACTTTATCAATAACAATGTTCGTCCGCGTCTGGAAAGCATTCCCGGCGTGGCCAGTGTCGAAACTTTTGATCAAAACAGTCGCGAAGAATTACAAATCCGATTTGACCCAGTCAAAGTGGCAGAGCTGGGTATTCAGATCCCACAGCTAGCCAATCTAGTCTCTGGTAGTAGTGATGTTTCCGGCGGCTTTGTCGATGTTGGACGACGCCAATACACCTTGCGATTTAACGGTCAATATCAGGCTGAGCAACTGGCCAATTTAATTCTAGAAAACCGAAATGGTCGCAATATTCGTCTGGCAGATGTCGCCACCGTTGAAGTCGCGCGAAATGACGTGAGTGACACGGCCTATCAAAACGGGAACCCTGCCTTCTCGATGCGAATTAATAAAGCCAATGGCGCCAATACACTTGCCACCCTTAACCTGGTGAAAACCGAAGTCGAGCGAATCAACCAGGAAATCTTACGCGATAAACAGTTGGTCATGGCTCAGTCGTTTGACGCATCGGTTTTTATCTATCGTGCCATTAATCTGGTCACTGGCAATCTATTTGCCGGTGTTATCTTATCCTTATCGGTACTCTGGTTTTTTGTGCGGCGAGCGCGAGCGACGTTAATCATCGCAACCGCCATTCCCATTTCGCTGCTAACGACTTTTATTGTCCTCAGTATGATGGGACGTTCATTAAATGTGATCTCATTAGCCGGCTTAGCGTTCGCGGTTGGTATGGTGCTCGATGCCGCCATTGTTGTGCTGGAAAATATTTTGCGAATGCGCGAGAAAGGCGCAGATAGGCACGAAAGTGCGGAACAAGGTTCCACCCAGGTGTGGCCCGCTTTGCTCGCGTCGACGACTACAACGGTAGCGATATTTTTGCCGGTATTTTTTCTCAAAGATGTTGAAGGTCAATTATTTGGAGATCTCGCGTTAACGATTGCCATTGCGGTATCCGCCAGCTTAATGGTCGCGGTTATTTTACTCCCCGTTTTAGCCAAGTTTTTGATCAAACAAAATAAAACTATCGACCCCAACGTCGCTTTATGGCAAAAAATAACTCGCGCGGTTATGTCGCTCACCAACAGCGGACGTAAACGGATATCACTCGCTTTCGTTTTAATTTTTGCACCAATGATTACTACCTATTTGGCGGCGCCAAAACTCGATTACTTACCGCCAGTCAAACGAGACGCGGTAGACGCTAATTTACGCTTTCCACCCGGCGCCAATATTGAAACCATCGACAAAGAAGTTGTCCAACCCATTTTACAACGCCTTCAGCCTTATATGGACGGCACCAAAGAACCAGCCTTGAAAAACTATTATATTTTTACTGGTCCTTGGGGCGGCAATCTCGGTATTCGCGCTAAAGATCAATCACGTGTCAACGAGCTATTAGACATCGTCCGGAATGAAATATTGGTCGACCTACCTGACACCACTGCCATGGCTTATCAGGGTAATTTATTTGGTGGATTTGGCGGCGCGCGTTCGGTGTCAATTTTGTTGCAATCAAAAGATAATGAAACGCTGCTCGAAGTGGCCGCCAAAGGAATCGATTGGGTCAAAGAAGCCATTCCCGGCGCAAACGTGAACGCCAACCCGGGGCTGGAAGTGGCAGAACCAGAGTTACGCTTAATGCCAAACGACCGTGCGATTTTAGAACAGGGCTGGTCGCGCCGTGAGCTCGGTACCATTGTGCGCACGTTAGGCGACGGTATGTGGGTCGGAGAGCATTTTAATGGCACTAAACGAATGAATATTATTTTGCGTGCTAACGGATGGGATGACCCGGACAATCTCGGTGACGTGCCCATTGTCACCGGCAATGGAAATGTTACCCAGTTACGTGAATTGGTTGCTATCAATCGTACCGTCGGGCCAAGTCGATTAGCACGCGTAGATGGGAATCGCACCATCACCCTCAACGTTAATCCGCCTGATGGTTGGTCGTTAGAAGAGACTATCGATACCTTGAAAAATCAAGTCGACCCTAAATTGCGCGTAGCACTTCCCGCCGATGGCAGTATTCAATACGGGGGTAGCGCTGACCAGTTGAAAAAAGCGATTTCTATCATGGGTGAAAATTTTATCTTCGCTTTGATAATTTTATTTTTGCTCCTGGCGGCCTTATTTAAATCGGTTAAAGATAGTGCTCTGGTGCTAGTCACCATCCCCCTCGCCACTGTCGGCGGAATCGTCGCGCTGCGACTACTAAACCTGGCCGTTTTTCAGCCGCTCGATCTACTTACCATGATAGGCTTTGTCATCTTACTTGGACTAGTCGTCAACAACGCTATCTTGCTGGTCCATCAAACACGTAATGCGGAGCTTGAGGGTCACACGCGTATTGAAGCGGTAAAAATTGCTTTGAGCCTTAGACTCCGCCCCATTTTTATGAGTACGCTCACCAGCTTTTTCGGCATGCTACCACTGCTATTAATGCCCGGTGCTGGCAGCGTCATTTATCGTGGCTTGGCGGCAGTAATCGTCGGCGGTCTGGCAGTGAGTACGCTCTTTACAATTTTATTATTACCCTGTCTGTTGCAGCTCAAACTGCGCGATTTTACTTTTACTCCCAGCCGAACCTTAGCCGGTAAGCAAGGGTTAAACACAGCCAATCAAAACCATTAATCGGTGGAGAAAAATAATGAGTATTCGGATCAAAAACAACCGTTTTATTCTGACCAGTATTTTACTGTTTTGCATAAGTTCAGGCCTAATGGCCAATCAACAACCATTGAATATGGTGACGGTGAAAGAAGCTAAACTGCAGCAGGTATCACCCACGGTTTGGCTGTCTGGTAACGTTGAAAATCGACTGAGCGCGCGCATAGCATCCGAGCAAAACGGTCGACTTATCTGGATTCTTGACGTCGGCGATAAAGTGAAAGCAGGCGACGCGATCGCCAAACTTGATAATCGAAATATGGTACTGCAAAAAGCGGAACGTCAGGCGCAACTGCGTCAACAGGAAGCCAATATTTTATATCTGGACAAACAGCAAAAAAGACTGAACGCTTTACTAACCAATAATAGTACCGCGCGAATAGAACTGGACCGGGTTATTCGCGACCTCAACGTGGCCAAGGAGCAACAGGCCGCACTCCAGATTCAAATCAAGCAGATTCAGTTAGCTATTGAAAAAGCGACTATTCTCGCGCCGTTTGATGGTCAGATAAATCGGCGTTTAGCCCAGCAAGGCGAATACGTCAACGCGGGTACGCCAGTGGTTCAGTTAGTGGACCCAACGCGACTTGATATTAGCGTGGCCGCGCCATTATCACTTGCTCCCTATCTCACCAGCCAAGGCATGGTATTGGTGAAATGGGATAATAAACTTCACAGTTTACCGATACGAACCTGGAGTCCAACCGGCGATCAATCCAGTCGAACATTTAATGTCCGATTAGACGCCAGCAACCTGCAACTGTTGGGCGGTACTGGTGTTACCGTTTCTTTACCGAGCGCTTCTGTAACAGACGCGACTATGGTGCCTCGCGACGCATTGATCTTAAGAGACAAACAGACCTTCGTGGTCACCGTCGACAAACAACAGGTCGCGCATAAAGTGGAAGTTAAGGTCGGCCGCGGTATTGGCGACTGGATCTCCATTGATGGTTCGGTCCAGGCGGGACAGCAAGTGATTGTTCGCGGTGGAGAAAGACTTCAGGATGGCCAAAAAGTACGCATTATGGAGCCCGCAATCGAGGATACGAGCGCTATCGCAGCAAACTAGAGACCCGCAAACACTACCTCATCACGAATCATAGCGGGAGTAAGCATATCGAGTAATTTGGTCTATAGTTAAAGTTAACTTTGCCCCCATCAATGATTCGCCATGACAATACAACCGGCTCAATCAAGCGCGACCAAGACTTATCAGATTATCACTGATAAACGTCAAGCGCTTGAAAGTCTTATTAAAATTGCTCAGGGCGTCCACGAACAGCATTCTGCGTTAAGTGAACTGGCCTATGCCGCCTTACCATCACAAGAGTTTCCCGTCAAAGTTGTGCTGTTTTTTGACGCCATTGAAAAGCGCATGGCCGATCTGCCGTCGCCCGAAATTATTCGCAAACTAGAAACGGTAGAAAAAGTCACCGAACAGTCGTTACGGCAAATGCTACACCTGGCGACGCTGGACGTCGCTCAATTACGCGCGCAACAAATTGACGCCTTAAATCCCGAGTCATTTAAAATTTTTATTGACGATTTTCGCAACCGCACCAATACCGCCCTGGCCATTCGGCTGCTGCTGAAGAAAAAGGGCCTGGCCATCGCGCCGTTTAAATTACCGGTGCCACAGGAAACCATCGCGGCGCAGATTAGTCGACTCAAAGAAAAAGAGGTTGCCTGCGTAAAAGAAGTCCGCAAAGAAATTTACGATATTATCCGCGACAGTCAGGCGTTGCTGACATTGACCGAGCTCGACCAGCAGTTACGTCAGCAACTCGCTGATATTGTCAGCGGCATGCACGCCAACCTTGCCCACCTGGATAATGGCGGCTCAATTACCGAAATACCGAACGAATTTGAAATAATCACGCTGCAAAGTGAAGAAGTCGTTTTAGTCGACGCGACCGCAGAAACCAATGCGCCAAAGCAGCCGGCAACAACGGCGCCGGTAGAAGAAACAGTCGCTAAGACACCAGCTATAACGCCCGACCAGGAAGCCTTAGACAATCGTGAATCACCAAGCGAAACTCAATTGCAAAAGCGATCCTTTTGGTGGATCTTCAAGCTCTGGTTGACGTCTCCGTGGAATACGCGCTGGTCGGACTTAACAAAGAAATACCGGCCTAAATAATTCAACCATAAACGACTATTTTTTGCGCTTATGCAAAAACCAGTAGATAGGCAGTCCCATCATTATCAGCGCGATCCCCCACAAGGTTGACTTTAATCCAATGCCGCTAATCGCCCAGCAGCAATAGAGTAACGCCAAAATAGCCGTGGTGAGGCTGACCACATCTTTTTCAATTGCCCAACGTTTTACAATAAATTTGATATCCGCAGCAATCGATAACAGGTAGGGAATAAATATTCCTAACGTCGACACCAGAATAGCAAATGTAAATAGCGCCACCAGACCTTCACTAAAATTCGCGATCACCAGAATTGATATCAGCACACTGGAAAACGCCAACGCAATTTTAGAAACACCCTCGTTGTTTTTATCGGCAAAAATCTGCGGAAACAATTTGTCGCGCGCGGCCGTCATCGGTACCTGCCCTTGCAATAAAATCCAGCCATTTAGCGCACCCACGCAAGAAATCACCGCGCCGATGGCGACAATGTAACCGGCCCAGTTTCCCCAGATTAAATTGGCCGCGTCGGCAAACGGCGCGCCAGAACTTTGTAATTGACTATTCGGGACGACACTTATGATGGCAATCTGGCTCGACATATAAACCACCGCCGCAATTAAGAAACCTATCATAGTCGCGCGCGGTATCGTTTTTTCAGGCGTTTTAACCGTATCCGCAGGAATGGTGGCCGATTCTAATCCTAGAAACGCCCAGAGCGTTAAAGCTGCAGTCGCGGTAACCGAAGTCACCAAAGGTTCACTGGATAAATTAAACGGCTCAAACGATTGCGCGTCAAACACAAAAAATGCCGCCAGGCCAACGGCTAATAACGGCAATAATTTTAAAACCGTTGTGACCAGCTGAAAAATACCGGCTTCTCTGACCCCACGAATATTTAACAACGTCAGGCTCCATAGCAACGTAAGCGCGGCGATCAAACCGGCAAGAGGACTCGCTTGTAACTCGGGAATAAAAAAACTGGTGTAGGTGACCGCGGCAACGGCAATCGCAGCATTACCACACCAGATAGAAACCCAATACGACCAGGCGACACAAAAACCGGCCAAGGGACCAAAGTTATCGTAAGCGTATCGGTAAGGTCCGCCTTGGCGTGGAAATTTACGACTTAAACGTACAAATACCAGCGCGGTCATCAAAGCGCCAAGCGATGTCGCCAGCCATCCTAAAATACTGACGCCACCATAAGGCGCGAGCGATGCCGGTAAGAGAAAAATACCGGAACCGATCATATTCCCCACAACGAGTGAGCTACAGATCCAAAGCCCTAATGATTTTTTATTATTCTTGTCGCGCATTAACTTCTCCGAGTTTATTACTTTCTAGTTCTACCGGGGCGCGCAGGGTAAGTCAAACCATTCATTAAATTAGGTTGATCAGCATCGCAAATGGCGCTACCTTGGATAGCCATCTGAGTGAGGAAAAAACCATGCGAAATTATCAGCAATTTTATATTAACGGCCAATGGGTCGCGCCGAGTGAATCGCGCACGATGGACGTGATAAATCCAGCAACCGAATCGGTGTGCGCGCAAATTTCTCTCGGTGGTAAAGCCGATGTAGACTCAGCCGTCGCCGCCGCTAAAAATGCATTTACAACTTACGCACACTCAAGCAGAGCTGAACGCATCGATTTATTTGAGGCGATCATCAATGAGTATAAAAATCGCTACAACGATATTGCCGTCGCCATCAGTGAAGAAATGGGCGCCCCCATGTCGCTGGCGAGTAAAGCCCAAACTGGCGCTGGACTCGGACACATAAAAACCGCGCTGGCGGTACTGAAAGAATTTGAATTTGAAGAACAGACCGGCAGCAGTCGAATCTTCAAGGAGCCTATTGGCGTGTGCGGATTGATCACTCCCTGGAACTGGCCGATGAATCAAATTACCTGCAAAGTCGCTCCCGCGCTCGCAACCGGTTGCACCATGATACTCAAACCCTCTGAGATCGCCCCATTGTCAGGATACATTTTTGCAGAAATCATGGACAAAGCGGGCGTGCCAGCGGGTGTATTTAACCTGGTGAACGGCGACGGACCTGGTGTGGGCACTTTGTTATCCAGTCACCCCGATGTGGATATGATGTCTTTTACCGGCTCAACCAGGGCAGGTTCTCTAGTAGCGCAAAATGCTGCGCCGACGATAAAACGTGTCACCCAGGAGTTGGGCGGCAAATCGGCCAATATTATTCTCGACGGTGAAGGTTTTGCCCAAGCGGTCAAGCGCGGTGCATTTTCAGTTTTTAATAATACCGGTCAATCTTGTAATGCGCCGACTCGAATGTTAGTCCCGGCGGAAAAAATGGACGAGGCTGCCGAAATAGCAGCCAAGGCCGCCGAGCGTGTCGTGGTTGGCGACCCCAATGATGAGTCTACCACTATGGGTCCTCTCGTCAGCGCGGCGCAATTTGATAAAGTCCAGACACTCATTGAGCAAGGAATAGCCGAAGGTGCCAAACTTGTGTGTGGTGGCACTGGCAAACCCAATGGAGTCGATAAAGGCTATTTTGTAAAACCGACGGTATTTAGCCATGTCAATAATCAAATGACCATCGCGCGCGAAGAAATTTTTGGTCCGGTACTTTCCATTATCCCTTACAACAGCGACGAAGAAGCAATCACCATTGCTAATGATACACCTTACGGTCTGGCCGGTTATATTCAAGGTGATGACATGGATCGCGTCGCCAAAATAGCCAGCAAAATCCGCGCGGGCAATATCAATATCAATGGCCATTCAGGCGATCTCAATACGCCTTTTGGTGGCTTTAAACAATCAGGTAACGGCCGTGAATGGGGCGCGTTTGGATTTGAGGATTATCTGGAAATTAAAGCGGTAAGTGGCTTGGCGTAAGTTAAAAAAATCGCTCCCTGAATTGGATAAAAACAGGGAGCGATAATGAACGGAAATAGATTGGAAATAGATTGATGACGATATTAAAAACAATAAAAAATCACCTACACCCTGCTGATCCTGAAAACGCGCTCGCGCTACCGGCGGAGCTCTATACCGACGAATCACTCCTTAAACTCGAGTTTGAAAGCATTTTTGAAAATACCTGGCAACTGGTTGGCCATGTCGAGCAATTACAAAACATCGGCGACCAGCTGGTTTGCGAAGTCGGTCGCGTTCCAGTGGTTATCGTTCGCAATCAGGCCAATCAACTGAAAGCTTTTCACAATGTATGTCGCCATCGAGCGGGACCTGTCGCCACCGAAAACGGTAACAATAAAGTTTTGCGTTGCAAATATCACGGCTGGACCTATACGCTGGATGGCGATTTGAGAAGTGCCCCGGAAATGTCGTCAACGCCCAATTTTGACGTATGCCAGCATCATCTACCTCAAGCCTTACTACAAGAATGGCAAGGCTTTATTTTTGTATGCATCAACGACTCGCCGCCACCTTTAGAAGAAGTACTTGCCGGAATAGTTGACACCATTCAACCGATCGATCTCTCCGAAATGTCTTTTAGTCATCGCGATGAATATGTGATCGACTGTAACTGGAAAGTTTATATGGACAATTATCTCGAAGGTTATCACTTACCGCATGTCCATCCAGGATTAAGTAAGCTGCTGGATTATCGTAGCTACGATACGATTGTTCACAAATGGCACAGCTATCAATTTAGTCCGCTCGATAACGCAAGCGCAGATTCATCACAAAATTTTTATGGCGAAGGGCAAGCCCATTATTATTGTATTTATCCGAATCTGATGTTAAATATTTTACCGGGAAGGTTGCAAACCAACATTATTTTGCCCGCGGGTCTTCGGCAGACGCGCGTGATTTTCGATTATTATTATTCGAATATGGGCTCGGAAAAAACCGCGGCGCTGATTGAGCAGGACCGAGAATTCAGCGACGAAATACAGGACGAAGATATTCGCATTTGCGAACAGGTACAAAAAGGGTTGGAGTCTGGCAGTTATCAAGCCGGTCGCCTTTGCATGAAACGCGAAACCGGGGTACTCCATTATCAGGATCTGGTTCGTCAGTCATTGCGCACATTGCTAGAGAGCGAAAACAATTAATCAGAACAGGAGACGTTCATGTTCACCAAAGCTATCGTCAGAACACCTTGTAAAGCCATGGTGGATGGCATTACCACTGCGACACTCGGTCAGCCTGATTATCACAAAGCACTGGCGCAACACGCCGACTATATTGAGGCGTTAATTGAATGTGGTCTCGAGATAACCATTTTACCTGCAGATGACAAATATCCCGACTCAACCTTTGTCGAAGATACCGCTTTATTGACGCCCCACTGTGCGATTATCACTAACCCCGGCGCCGAGTCACGCAAAGGTGAAGTCGCGTCGATGATTCCGGTGGTCGAAGAGTTTTATGATCGAGTGGAATTTATCGACCAACCCGGTAGGGTTGAAGCGGGCGACATTATGATGGTTGGCGACCATTATTATATCGGTCTGTCGGAGCGCACCAATGAAATTGGCGCGATGCAAATGATTACCTTTTTGGAAAAACACGGCATGAGCGGTTCGGTTGTTCATCTCAGCGATGTACTGCATTTAAAGACTGGACTTGGCTACCTGGAAAATAACAATCTGCTTGCTTGCGGTGAATTTTTAACTAAGCCGGATTTTCAGCCATTTAACCTTATTGAAGTCGATACCGATGAAGCTTACGCGGCGAATAGTTTATGGGTCAACGACCGCGTACTGGTTCCTAAAGGCTTCGCTAAAACCAGAGCGGCGATCGAATCGGCGGGATATTCAACGCGCGAAGTTGACGTATCAGAATTTGAAAAAATCGACGGCGGCCTCAGCTGTTTATCACTGCGCTTTTAATCCCGGGGACTCAATTAAGTTGAAGCGACGCCGTTAAAATACAATAAGGTAATTCCCAGCGAATCCCATAGCGCGTGCACGATGATCACTGGCCATAGGTTTCGCCCCGCCAGTAGATAAAACAATCCATAAAATAATGCTGAGAAAGCGGTGGTAATTATGCCACCAAAGCCAAGATAAAAATGGGCTAGTCCAAATAAAACGGCCTGAATCATCAATGCAGCGCCCCAAGCAATGCGCGTGTTACCGATTAAACCCGCGATTCGGGTCATCAAGAATCCGCGAAAAATAAATTCTTCAGCTAAGCCGCCTGCGAACCAGGCAAAAAATAACCACAGAAATAGCGCTGGTAGATTTTCATGGATATGCTCAAAAAAACGATGATCTGATCGTGGCAGCTCCAAACCACTTCGTAGTATATCGCCAAGCGGTTGAACCAGGAACAATTTGGCTGCTAGAAAAACCAACACCAACAAAACAGCCAACCAGATTTTGTTAGGGCGTTTTAATCCGAAATCGGCAAACGAATTGCCAGTGGCGCGCATAAAGGTGTAGATCAATAAAACCAGCGCCAGACTTCGAATCGGGATCGGCGCCGGGGTATGAAACCCCATGGCTGGATAAATCAGAAAATTAAATAACACCCAAAAAGCGACACTGATCAGAAGGATTAATGAAACTTCTCGACAAAACTGCTGAATATTTACTTGCTGCATACGGCCCACCTCTACTACTCTTTTAGGGAGTCCTGGGCCGTCAGTAAGTTACAAAAATTATACCATTAAATTTTAATTGCTCGCAGAGCACTGCCAATAAACAAAGTTTCATCGTTATTTTAAAGGTCAATTTAAGCCATGAATATTACCATTCTTGCCAATCGGGATCTGGCCAGTAGCCTGGCGTTAAATTACCTGGTTTCAGGATTGGCCGAGCACCAGTTAACGATATTTCTCTCTGATCAGGTTGGCGCATCCACTTCGCAATTTCAGCCTTTGCGTGATTTACAATTTTTTGAGCAACAACTTTTTAACGAGATTGTTTTTCCCGCTATCGACAACCAACAAAAGGCGGGACAATGGTTAACCTTTAATGGCCTTGCTAGCGTCATCGGCAAACCAGTCGAGACACTCAATTCTATTAATGAATCCGAAGGACTGAAAAAGCTCGCGGCGACGCAACCGGATCTCATTCTTTCGGTGCGCTTCGGTAAAATTCTCAAAGCGCCGGCCATTACCCTGGCTCGTCATGGTGTGCTGAATCTACACTCTGGCTTGTTACCACAATATCAGGGCGTTATGGCGACTTTCTGGGCGATGCTCAATCGAGAAGAAAGCTATGGCACCACGCTGCATTTTATTGACAGTCCAGACATTGACGCCGGTCCGATTATTAAAAGGTCAAGCCACGCGCTACCTTTGGATCAAAGCTACCTTGAAAATGTGCTCCATCTCTACCCGAGCGGGTGTCAGGATATGATTGACGCTGTTGCGACTATCGCGCGTGGTGAAACCCTCTCACCAGCTCCGCCAAATGGCCAACCCAGCTATTATACCTTTCCTCAATCGCAGCATTTAGCCGCTTTTAGCCAGCAGCAAATGACACTGTTCGATAGCCAACACGTGATGGGTCTGGTAAAAGCCTATCAAAGCCTCGAATAATCCCGATTCAAAACCTCTATCATCTGACAGCTTGCAAGCATAGCCTTTCTCTCGTGCGCTGCTATAATGTTCAACAATTTTGATAGAGGTGCCCGCAACTCCATCAGATAGACAAACACTGCGCACCTTGTTATCTCCATCATCAGGCCAATATTAAAACCATCAGGAGTCTTTAGGACATGTTGAATGAAACCCATGATCCCAGTTTAACGAGCTGGGTTGCGTCGGCAAATACTGACAATACCGATTTTCCCATTCAAAATTTGCCCTTTGCCATTTTTCGCCGTGCCGGTAGCGATGAAGCTTTCCGCGGCGGCGTGGCAATTGGTGATGAAGTGCTTGACCTGGCTGCGGCTAAATCCAGCGGTGTATTTTCAGGGATCGCCCTGCAAGCCATCGAAGCCTGTGATGCCCCAGAACTCAACGCATTGATGGGCATGGGCAAAAGTGTCTGGTCAGCGCTGCGTCTGGCGCTATCACAGGCCCTGCGCGCCGGTTCTGACGCCCAGGCCAAACTCGCTGAGTGTCTGATCAGCCAGGACGACGTCGAGTACCGACTACCTTGCCGCATTGGTGACTATACGGATTTCTATACCTCAATTTTTCATGCCACTGCCGTCGGCAGTCTGTTTCGCCCAGACAACCCTCTGCTGCCTAACTATAAATGGATACCGATCGGCTACCACGGCCGTAGCTCTTCCATTGACGTTTCCGGGCAAACCTTTAAGCGCCCAAAAGGTCAGTTAAAAGCGCCCGACGCTGCCGAGCCTGTTGTTGGCCCCTGTAAACGTCTCGACTATGAAATGGAAGTAGGTATTTACATCGGTTCTGGTAATAAGCTTGGAGAAACCATCGCCCTTGATAATGCCGAGGACCATGTTTTCGGACTGTGTCTCTTTAACGACTGGTCTGCTCGAGATATTCAGGCCTGGGAATACCAGCCGTTAGGACCATTTCTAGCGAAAAACTTTGCGTCTACCGTATCGCCGTGGGTTGTTACCACCGAAGCGTTGGCGCCTTACCGGACTAGTTGGACTCGCGATGAAAACGATCCACAGCCGCTCGATTATCTCGAATCCCAGAAAAACCGCGAAACCGGGAGCTTCGATATTCAACTGGAAGTGCAATTGGAAACGCCTAAAATGCGCGCAGCGGGCGAACCGGCGAGTCATTTATCGCTATCCAATTTCCGCCACTCTTACTGGACTGTTGCGCAAATGGTCGCGCACCACACAGTCAACGGGTGTAACCTGCAACCCGGTGATATGTTTGGTAGCGGCACGCAATCGGGGCCCGAGCACGACGAAGCCGGCTCTTTATTGGAATTAACCCGTGGCGGCAAAGAGTCTTTGACGCTTGATAATGGCGAAACCCGCACTTTTCTCGAAGATGGTGACACCATTATTATGCGCGGCTGGTGCCAGAAAGACGGCGCTAAGCGTATTGGTTTTGGTGAAGTGGCTTCGACAGTGATTGCGGCAGATTAGTTTAACGTCAATAGCGGGCGCATTCGATGCGCCAGTACACTAGCACCAAAATTTCATATCACAGGTAAATTCGCGACAATTCTCGTTTGCGCGATACCTGTAGGGACAATCCCTTGTGGTTGTCCGCTAAATTCGCGGTCCGCTTGATTTTGAATTGTCTCAAAAAAGCTATACAGCTTCGGGAGCCCACGAGGGGCTCCCCTACATATTTATCCAAATTCCTCTATATCCTTCCGACCTTTTCGAATGACACATAGTCTTACATACCAAACTTGAGCAATTTGTGTTCAGTTGATAATCTGCCATTGCTATAAAAATAAATTAGCCAGTCCGTTAAATTTGCGTATCGAAACATAAACTCGGGAATAAAAAATTGAACGCACCTTCGACCAACCCGGTAACAAAATTAATCAACTCTATTGCCAAAATAGAAGCGTACGAACTTAAAGCCACCTTTGCTTCCTTTTCTCTGGCGATGATTTTAATGGGCGCTTATTACATTTTACGGCCGGTAAGAGACGCACTAACAAGTGATTGGAGCGACGCTGAGCTGAGTATTTTGTGGACCATAAACTTCTTTTTAAGTTTTGCCCTGGTCGCCATTTATGGCTTTGTGGCTTCGAGAGTTTCGATGAAAAATTTGGTACCGGGCGTTTATTCGTTCTTCATCGTAACCTTTCTGCTTTTTTACTTTTTCTCAAGCGCTTTCGACAATTCGATAATGGTCGATAAGGCCTTTTACCTGTGGGTAAGCGTCTACAGTCTTTTTCCGATCTCCATTTTCTGGAGTTTTATGTCGGATATTTATACCCGAGAGCAATCTAAACGCCTCTTCGGCATTATTACCACTGGTGCCAGCGTCGGCGCATTAGCAGGCCCATTTGTGCCATTATTGTTTGCCGACCTGGGTACTTATAACCTGATGATTGTCGCCAGCCTGGTTTTACTGCCCACAATTCCTATCGCGCTGTATTTACGCGGATTAGACTTTGTGAAAAATAACGGAACGTCTAACAACAAACGCGTGGAATTGAATCACTCGCTTGGCGGAAATTGGTTCTCTGGATTTAAATTGTTCTTAAAAAATCCGTTCCTCCTTTCTATCGGCTTATTTTTATTTTTATATACCGGCATCGGATCATTTATTTATTTTGAATTAAAAAACCTGATGACTGATATCTCGCGAGAAGAGCGAACTCAAATCTGGTCAATTATTGATTTGGCGACGAATACCCTGACCATTATTACCGGTTTATTTATCACTTCGCGCATCGCGACGAGATTTGGGATCGGCGTTACTCTTGCCTTGCTTCCTGTCGTGGTAGTCATCGGATTAGTGTCGGTAGCCATAGCGCCCGCTTTAGCAGTTGTTGTCGGTCTGCAAATTTTCCGTCGCAGCGGCAACTACGCAATCACGCGACCAGCGAGAGAAATGTTATTCACCTACGTCGATCAGGAAACGCGTTTTAAAGCCAAGCAAGTAATTGACGTAATCGTTTATCGCGGTGGCGATGTGTTCTGGGGCTGGGCGTTTACTTTATTGACCACAGTGGTTGGTTTAGGTATGGCAGGGGTGGCATTGGTCGGTGCAGGTATTGCCGCTATTTGGGCAGCAACCGGATTACATCTCGGTAAGCAGGTCGAATTAAAAGATAAGAATATAGCAACAAATACAACAGGAGAGCTCAATGACCAACCGTCGTGATTTTATTAAAAATGCAAGCCTCACTGGTGTCGCAGCTGCAACACTTCCGGCGACAACTTTTCTGAACGCCAAAGGCAAAAAACTAAAAATTCTTGTTTTGGGCGGCACTGGCTTTTTAGGACCTCATACGGTTAACGCGGCAGTTGCCCAAGGTCATGAAGTGACTCTGTTTAACCGCGGTAAAACCAACCCGGATATGTTCAGCGAACTCGAAAAAATAAAAGGGGACCGAAACACCGACGACATCAAAAAGCTCGCGAATCGAAAATGGGATGTGGTGATTGATACCTCAGCTTATTATCCCCGCTCGGTCAATATGGCGATGGAAGTATTAAAAGAGAATATCGGTCAGTATTTATTTGTCTCGACTATTTCGGTTTACGCAGATTGGTCTAAGCCCGGTATGGATGAAACATCGCCTGTGGGCACTATTGATGACCCCACAACAGAGGAAATTACCGGCCAATCATATGGTCCATTAAAAGCGCTTTGTGAGCAAGCGGCAGAAAGGCATTTGCCCGGGCGCGTTTGTACCATTCGCCCCGGACTTATTGTCGGTCCACGTGACAAAACCGATCGCTTTACCTATTGGCCGGTTCGGGTTAAGAAAGGTGGCGATATTTTAGCGCCGGGCGACGGCAGCGATTTTATTCAATTCATTGACGTTCGCGATCTGGCAGAATGGATGGTTCATTGTGTTGAGCACAATATCAATGGCATTTTTAACGCCCAGTCAAACGGCAGCGATATCACCATGAAGCAGCTACTCGATACTTGCGTGAAAGTGTTAAACCCCAAGGCCAATCTGATTTGGGTGGATACCGAGTTTCTGGAGGCACAAGAGGTTGCCCCCTGGCAGGAAATGCCCGTATGGATCCCTGCGAAAGGCGATTATGCCGGCAGCGGCATGATGAGCTCGAAAAGAGCCTATGCCAATGGCTTAAAAGAGCGGCCAATTGATATTGTCGTTAAAGACTGTTACGACTGGTTTGCCTCGCAACCTGCCGAACGTCAAGCAGAATTACGTGCGGGGATTAGTGCAGAAAAAGAAGCGAAAGTTTTAGCTGCATGGAAAGCGAATAGCAAATAAGGCGCGATCTTATGTCTGACTAAAGTACGAGTTAGTTGCCAAATAAAATTAACAGCGGCAAACTACTCATCAGATAATATTTTTTATAGTTCAAATAGATTTATCTGTCATCAGGCTCTTTAAGCGGACGGGATTTTTATTTCAAATCGAGAGCCAAGGTTTACCTCGCTAAAAACAATTATAGTACCTTTCATTTCATTGATAATATTTTTAGCTACGGATAATCCCAACCCCGTCCCAAATCCCTTACCTTTGGTTGAAACAAAAGGCTCGAAAATAGTATTCGAAAACTCTTTCGTCATCCCGCATCCATTATCTTCGATTGAAATCAAAATGACTCCACCGTCTTTATCCGTTAACTTTGCCCCTTTAATAGAAATGATACCTTTTACATCCTTTTCCGCTGTGGCATGAATTGCATTCATTAACAAGTTAACCATTACTTGATTCAATTTAGTGCTATCACCCCAGACTTTAATTCCCGGCTCAATACTAGACACAATTTCAATATCTCTTCCCGCAGAAGAAGACACTAAATCTAACGACTCTTCCACTAACTTTTCTAGGTGAATTATTTCCATTATCGGCTTCTTATTCGCTCGACTCAGATCTAGCATCTGTTGAACAATATTTTTAGCCCGCGTCGCCGCATTTTTTATTCTGTCAATACGTTTTTTATTTTTTGGGCTTGTTGGATCCTTATCAATGAGTTCTATCGAACCTAGGATTGGTGTAAGTATATTATTAAAGTCGTGCGCCACACCACTTGCCATGGTTCCAATTGTTTCCATTTTTTGTGATTGAATAAGTTGTTCAGAAAGGGATTCTCCTTCCTTTTTTAACCAGAATTTAGCTAACTGATCGGCAACTTCACACGCAAATGCAACTTCATCATCCAACCAATTTTTGGGCACGTTAGTTTGCTCAATACACAGTACACCTAACACACCATCAACAATACTGATCGGCGCGTCTAAGAGTGATTTAATATTGTTTGGCTTTGAATAAGAGTGCGTAAATTCTAGAGTAGCGGGGTGTGACTCTATATCGAAAGCTTCTATAACCCGTTCAGAACTTATCGCTTTAAAATATTCTGGAAAATCTGACTGCACTAGGTGACTCGAAATTTGAAATTCTTTAGAACTATTAATATACAAGCAAACACAATTTATAGCTCTTTTGTCAGAAGTAAAAAACCAGACACTGACACGTTCTACGTTAAGGATTTCTGCTACTGATTTACACGCATACCGGATAACATTTTCAAAGTCACTTTCTGGCTCTGACAAAACATTAGCTATATCAATGATTGCTTTTTGTTCTCTAACACGTCTTAAAGATTTTTCAAAGCGCTCCTTGGCCCTCAATCTTAATTCGGTAATATCATCTGCCACTACAATATAACGATTATCGGCGTCTGACGAGTATATTTTAGAAAAATTTAACTTAAGCGCGCGATAATGATCCACTTGCTTATCGAATGTAATTTCAAACTCACATTTATCATCATTTGCTTTGTTAATTATGAAGTTTATACCTATATTTATAGTCGATTTAGACTTAATTAACTTGAGAAAACTAGCTTTTTCTAATTCGGATTTTGCTTTATCAAATACCCTGGCAAACGCGACATTGCAGTCAAAAATGACTAGATCATCTGCTTCATAGTCAACGAGACAAATGCCGTTATTTGAAGAATCGAAAGCAAGCCGCGTCAACTGCAAAGAAGTCTCTATAGCCTTTCTAGTATTTATCTCAGCTTGAAGATTTTCATTGTGCGTCCTTATAGCTTTCATTCGAAAATAAAAAAACAAATAACCAGAGAAAAATATGACAAACAGGACAAAAGATAAAAACCAATTAGTTGACCAAAATGGTGGCTTCACTACAATTTTTAATATATCTCTAGATTCAACCCAATCTGTCGAACCCGCCCTTGATTTTACCGAAATATTATATGTTCCCGGCGACAGTTCAGATATAACAGCTTCGCTATTGTTATCTAACTCTATCCAATTTTCATTTTTACTAAACAACTTATACGCATAACTTCTCTTGGCTTGTTTTGAAAAATCTAAACTCGAAAATGATAAAACAATATTGTTGTCATTATAGGGGACTTCAATAGCATCAATTTCTGTACCGTAAATATTGATTTTATCCTTTGAATTAAGAAAATTTACACTGTTTATGATTGGTGTTTTTTTGACCTCATTTTTTGCTAACGCTTCGGGTTTAAAACTAACTAGATCGTCACTGCCGAAATACATGAACCCATCGTCGGATTTGTGATAAGCTCCAGCGTTAAAAAATATGTTTGTGATTCCCTGCTCAAAGCTAAAACTTTCGAATTTTTCCTCAACAGTATCTAAGGACGCAATTCCTAATGCAGTACTCATCCACAGGTTATTGTTCTCATCCACCAGTACGCTGTAAACCACATTGCTTAAAAGGCCCTGTCGTTCATGGAAATGAGTGAATTTCAAAGGACTCAAGTTATGTACGTTTGATATTCTTGTTATACCTGAGCCATAAGTACCTACCCAAAGTTCGCCATTCGACGTTTCAGCAATTGAGGTAATACTAATATGACTGATACTTTGTTCGTTTGATGGATTGTGAGGAATGTTAGTAAATTCCTGCGTAGACTCGTCAAACTTATGCAACGCGCCTCCGTGAGTCCCAACCCATATCGTTTTTTTGCTGTCTTCAAAGATTACCGAAATATTTAAGTCAACGAGTCCTTGTTGATTGCTAAAATAGTACTGTTTTTTATCTGGATTTTCTATCGAATCAATTCGATAAAGCCCTCCGCCCGATGTTCCAACCCATAACCTTGTTTTCGTATCTTGATAAAGTGAAATTACTCGTTGAGAATTTTCCAAATCTCCTAAGTCTATTTGGTTTAACTTGTTATCTGAAAAATCTAGGTTATATAATCCACTGCTATAACTGCCGATCCATAGGTTATTATTTTGGTCAAATAACAAAGCGCTAATCAGTTCGATATCTACTCCATTTAGACCGACTAGCTTGTGTTTATTAGGTTCATCTGTATAAACCAGTCCATTACCATCTGTACCAACAAAGACACGTCCATCATTTCTTTTCGCTATAGATAAAACTCTATTTTTATTTGTTTTGTTTGCTTTGGTTTGAAGACTCGTTGAAGTGAATAACTTCGATGCAGCGGGAAGAATCGAAAGACCGTAGTGTGTTCCTATAAACACATTTTGTTCACGATCAACAAAGATGTCCCAAATTCTGTTATCAAGCAAACTATTCTCTCGATTGATATCATGGATATAATTTGTGACTTGACCAGCCTTAATATCAATTTTAAATGCGCCGTGATTCCATGTTCCCACCCAAATAGTATTGTCTGCGCCTTCTGCCAGGGCCATTATAGATTTAACTTTTTCACCGCGATAATCGATCAGTTCGAATTTACTAAAAGTTCTGCTTTTCAAATCAAATTGAGATAGCCCGCCGCCGTCCGATGCAACCCAGATGGTTCCGTCTTTCGTCGTTAAAATTTCGGTTACATCGTTGTGTTGTAACGATTTTTCGTCTGAAGGTTCATGTTTGTAAGTGACAAAGGATTCGCTATTTGATTGGAATAAGTTGAGTCCATTTCCATCGGTACCAATTAGAATGGTGCCATCTTTTGCTTGTGATATCGCTTCAATATAATTACTAGATATTGTGTTTTTATGCTCAGGAGAATGTCGAAATATTTCTGCATAAGTCAAATCGGAATCTATTCTCGATAGTCCGCCTCCGAGCGTACCTATCCAGACATCTTGATCCGACGCTACGTATACATACCAAGCTCGATCACTATGAATTAGCGCTTGCCCTCGATCGGGTCTTATATGTTCAAACGTTTCCCGTTTGGGGTTAAATACGTTAACTCCACCACCGTCAGTGCCAATCCAGAGGTTGCCATCTTTTGTTTCGGCAATTGAGGAAATATAACTTGCACTGAGTGAAAATTTGGAAAAGGGGATCGCTTTATGAGTAATAAATTTTTCACCGTCGTACCTGAGCAAGCCATCTCTCGTACCGATCCAAATATATCCCGTTTTATCTTGATAGATAGCGGTAACTGTTCTTTCGGAAAGCCCATCGCTAACTGTCAGGTTTTTGAACACACTACTTTGATCGACCTCGGCTTTCGCTAGCGAAGGATTTAATATAACAAAGAGTAATATTAGTAAATTCTTTATCTGCATTTTATCATTTGAAAATATCGATTACATCGTTTATATTGATTTAATCGATTTAACCATAGCAAAGATATTCCTATTAATGAAGGAAAAATTAACAAAAAAATATTTAACTCCAGCAGAGGTTGCTGAACTCTTTAAAGTTTCCCCTATTACCGTTCGCCAATGGGCTAATAATGGCTGGATTCAAGCTTCTACTACGCCAGGAGGCCATAGACGATACGAATTTGAGAGTGTTTTAACGTTTGCAAAAGAGCGAAACGTCGACCTTGAGCTTAATAAGGGCAACGAACGAATATTAATTGTAGATGATGAAGAAGGCGTTAGGGACACGTTAGTTGATATGTTAGAAGATATTGACTCTGTTGAAGACATTGGCGAGTGCGAAGACGGATTCTCAGCCGGGTTAATGGTGCATTCATTTAATCCAACTACCATTTTTCTCGATATCGTTTTACCTGGATTGGATGGTGTTCAAGTTTGCAAAGCGTTGAAAAGCGACGCTAAAACATCTCATATTCGTGTGTTTGCAATGTCTGGTAACGCATCTGAAGAGATGATTAAAGAAGTAATGAGCTACGGTGCAGAGAAGTTTTTCCAAAAGCCTCTGGACCTACAACAAATATCAAACGAATTCGGAGTTTGATTGGAAGAACAGTTATGAATCATTCAAAATCGAAACTAAGGGTGTTAGTAATAGATGATGACCTTGAGGTTTTAGATACTTATGAAGATATTTTAGATGTTCACAATATTGAATGTATTAAATGTGCAGATGGTATATCTGGTCTCGAACTATTAGCCACAGATGAATTTGACTTAATCATACTCGACAATAATATGCCTGAAATCGATGGAACCGAGGTCAGTCGATTGGCTAGATTTACTCTGGCTAAAAATAGCGTTCCAATTATTATGATTAGCGGTATTAATAATAACTTAAACACCCTGGAATGTATGACGCTGGGTCTCAATGGATTCCTTAAAAAGCCCATTACGCCAACAATGCTAATTGATACCATTAAACGTGCGATAAAACAGTTCAAAGAAGACGGACAATGTGTTTGGGTATAATTCGAATGAGGCTATTGTACCTAAAGTATCAACTCGACTCTAAATTCACTCAACAGGCCGATTCATTATTCATTTGAGTTTAAGGTAAAGATAAGATGGCTCGATGAATATACTAGGACATATTCGTACGTCTACTTCGCTGAGGCCGATTCATTTGAAAAAAATACTCACTTCACTCCTCAAATTGGTAAAGTTTTACTTGCTAAGTGCGTTTGCATCCGTGTTATTGGTGGGCTGTGCGCTCAACAACAAACCCACCGCAGGTACCTTTGCACCAGCGGCAAATACCTTTAACGATGCGGTCATTCAAGTTTACGCGGCACGCACCTGGGGGGCGAAGAAAATTGTCTCGGTCCACACCTGGATAAGCGTTAAACCGAACGGCAGTGATGAGTACACTTCCTACGAAATTATCGGTTGGCGGCTACGACGAAGCGGTACGGCGCTGGTGGAGCGCACTAGCCGGCCTGACCGAGACTGGTGGGGCAACCAACCTGAGCTCTTACTCGATATCCGCGGTGCGAAGGCACAGGCGTTAATTCCAGAGGTCATAGCTGCCGTTGATTCCTACCCATTTAAAGATACCTACCACGCCTGGCCTGGCCCTAACAGCAATACCTTTACCGCTTACATCGGCCGCGAGGTGCCAGATTTAGGTCTGGATTTACCTTCCACTGCTATCGGCAAAGACTATCGAGAAATCGGAGAGGTGGTCGGTTTATCACCGAGCGGAAGTGGTGTTCAGGCATCACTTTGGGGGCTTCTCGGCATAGCTGTGGGCGTTGAAGAAGGACTGGAAATTAATTTCCTTGGCCTTAATTTTGAATTTGACCTGCTCGATTTTGCGATAGAGCTGCCGGGAGTCGGTCGACTCGGGCCGTCAGATGTCGACACTTACGAAGAAAAACAATCTCGAGTCGTCGATTCAGAGCAAACATCTGATCAAACCACTGAATCGACTTCTGCCCGCTAACCGGCTATCGGTTTATAGCGCCAGTCCTTTTTTAGCCGCCACGGGGTTAGCGTACATGGTTAATAACCAGCGTTGCTGGGCTTCATCAAGATTGGCCAGACGCGGCTGAATCGGACATGAGTCGTTGATTTTGATTTGCGGGTTTCTCAAGCAATCAAACGCAGCCTGATTGCTATCAAATATTTTGTAGTTGGCAATAATCTGCGCGTCAATGGCCGCTGCAATGGCTTTACTATCGCTAAATTCCCCTTGAATCGGCGTGCCAAAAGCAAGGTGTATTTTACCTTTGTTACCAACCAGCCCACGGGTGATGCTGCGGATATCTTCATGTTCCGACTTTTGGTAACTGCCAGTCGCCTCAATCGTTGCCAGCTCTTTGGCTTTATCCTGATCACAAGGGTCATACTGGTAAGCGATAGAGACAGGGACGATATTGAGTTCATCCAGATAATCGGCGATAGACTGTTCTTTCGGTTTGTTCAACAATAGCATCGAAACTAAAGCCGGATTGGTTTTATCTACGCCATCTTTAGCACGGCCTTCTTTCTGAGCAATCCAGATGGGCTGTTTATTGTCCGTCAATGCGTGATGAATATAAGCGGATAAAGTTTTTGACGCCGCTAGCATCGCCCGTTTATTTTTTTCACCGCGTTTGACGATAAAGCTTTTATTGAGCCGCATCAGATCAGAGATCCATTCTTTTGCTAGCAGATTATCGCCAATGGCGATCTCAACGGTTTTACCGCGAACTTCAAATAGCGCGTAATTAACCAAGGCCGGGTCGAGAACAATGTCTCTATGATTGCTGATAAAAAGTGTCGGTTTACTTAAGTCCAATTTATCAAGGCCCGAATGGGTAAATCCGTGGGTACTTTTTCGAATGAGGCGAAATAGATATTTAGCCATTTCTTTTTGCACCGCATCGACACTATCGAGCTTATGAACCTTTAGCCATAGCGACACTTTGACCAAAAAACGCGCAACCACCGGCAGCGTTCGGTATAACCAGGGCATGGTGTAAATGGCCACAGAAGATTGTAGCTCTTTCGCTTTGACTAACTTTCGAATAATGGCAACTACTTCGTCGTCTCGATACGGACGGATATCATCAAACATGTATAACTCTTTAGCGAACGGTTATATTTTTATAATTGATACCGGGAGACAATCGCCCCCGGCCAGATAAAAGCAGGCTATTATACCCAAGTTTTTGAATGCACCGCGATTTTTTATCCGTCGAAGGTCACAACTTAGGCCTCTGACCAGCTCGACCCAATGACTTCAGCAATGCTGATTAAGTATGTGCGGGGCGGTTTAACAGCCAATAGTCAGATTGGGAAATAGGTTCGTGGAATTTCCCTGCTTGCTGATAACCAAGCCGCTGATAAAATGTCAGGTTTCGGGCGGTGAAAGTTTCGCAATAAGTATCCAGGCCCAGCTTGTCCGTTTTTTCCAGTACATTTTCTATCAGACCCGGTCCGAGCCCTTGCCCTTGAAAATCCGGTAATATCCCGATAATCGATAAATACCAGGCGTCCTGATTGATCAAAAAATCTGATTGCTCGGCCATATACGCACACATATCGCGGTAGGCCAGGTAACTGGATTCCCCCATATGAGTAGTGATAAATGCCATTTTTTTCTGAGACTTGACGCTTTCAATTTCCTCGGACAAAGGATAAGACCAGATAGATACGCCATAATGTTGTTGCGCAGGCATGTAACACTCGCCAAATTCCTGCGCTTCCAGGATTGAATAATCCATATACGCCAGCATGGCGTTTTTCTTATCTGCCGCGCTGCCGTCGACAGACGCATGCATCGCCTGGTAAAAGCCGTCTGCTTTTAACGCCAATAAGAGAGCATTGGCCAGCTCAGGGTATTCTAACTGATACGCCATAAATGAAATTCCTTGATCGGTCCTTAAATCATGATGATGGTTATCAACAACTGAACCAACCGATAAATAAAATGACTGGCAAACAATGCCAGGATCGCAAAAGGCAATTTTACTAAAGCCCAGATCATGGAGAGTTGGTAGGCTCGTTTCGAAGCAAACAACAAATAGATTGCTAAACCGAGCGCCAGCAATTGAAAATAAAGCGAATCTATAACCCACTCTGGGTCTACCAGGCCGAGTATACTGTTTAACGCCGTGCTCGGTACTTGCGCTAATACTATCCACACCATCACCCAGGCGTAGGCATACAGCGAAAACACCAGATGGTCGGCAAAAAAGATGGCTTTACGACGGTAGATTATAGCAATAAACAGGGCTAAAAGTGGCACGCTAATGATAATCAATGAACGAGATGATATCGCCGCGATCTGGTTATACTTTTGAGCAAACAATTTTAATTCCATACCGCTATTATTAGCGATAGCTAAGATGGAAGTTTTAAGATACGCGCTGTAGGGTTGGGAATTAATTTGATCGTAAAAGCTGACATTAAAATCAGATAAAGGCGTAAACACCACGTAAAATAAATTCAGCAACAGGAAAAAGGTTATCGGTTTCATAAACCTCACCCGTTGGCCGCGGCGAAATTTCAGTTCGAGGCTTCCAGGACGAATTAAAAACTCGCCCAGACTTTTAAAAAACCGATTTTCGACTGAAGTAAAACTCTCGACCAATTCCCCCAGTAAATAAGCAACTGAACGCTGCTTGGCATCGATCACTTTTTCTCCACAAAAATTACAATATCGCGCCGTGTGAAAACGCCCGCAACTGACACATTGCACTGAGTTTAAGCATTCCGTTGATTCTGTCATGCAGACTAATCAGCGTTAAAAGCTTTCAAATAGTTCGAGCATTTTTTGACGCTGTTTCGCATTCGGCAGTCGTCCCGTCATGGCTTGCATATTATCTTTCATGTGATGGACTTTAGACGTTGCCGGAATCGCGCAGGTTACCGCCGGATGAGACAGAATAAATTTTAGAAAAAACTGACCCCAACTGTTGCAATCGAATTCTTTACTCCATTCCGGTAAAGCCTGGCTTTTGACCAGTTTAAAAAGGCGGCCTTTTTCAAATGGCATATTGACTATTACCGCAACGCCTTTATCCATCGCTAGTGGGAGTAATCGCTTCTCTGCTTCTCTAACTTTTATATTATAATTGAGTTGCACAAAATCGAGCGCGTGATCACGCATTACCGCTTCAAAATCCTGGTACTGACTGATACGCGATGTGGTAATTCCGGTATATCGGATCTGGCCGTTTTGTTTCATGGTATTTAAGGTTTCCAGATGCACCTGCCAGTCTCTCAAATTATGTACCTGCATCAGATCCATCTGCTTAACTTGCATGCGGCGTCGAGATTCTTCAATCGCGGTGACACCGGCTTCTTTCCCATATGTCCAAACTTTACTCGCGGCAAATACCTCGGGTTTGGGTTCTATATTTGCCAGAATTTCCCCAATAACCGATTCAGATAAACCATACATGGGTGACGAATCAATGAGCGTACCGCCAGCGTCAAAAAAGGTTTTTAGCACTGCCAGTAAATTTTGTTTTCTGGCCTCGTCGTTGGCAACGTTAAAAGTCTGGTACGACCCCATGCCTATCGCTGGTAATAATTCACCGGTCGAAGGAATTTTACGTAAAATTCTATTTTCGGTAAAAAAGGCAAAAGCGGGCGGCGCCATTGTGGCCAGAAATGGTGCCGCCATAATCGACTTTATCAGGTTTCGACGTGTACTCATTTTATTCATCCCAATAAAAAGCTAAGCGCACACTATATACCTTTTGAAGTGACATTCGCAACGGCCAAAAAATCTTGGAGCCGGGCGAAAATAAGGATCTCGTTCCAAAGCCCGTGTGCCAGGCGTTTTTTTTAGAACACGGTCAAAAATTATGGTCTAGAGCATTGAGGTTTCTCGCCAACTTTTTTCACCAGGCACAAAAAAGGGCATTGCCAGAGGCGATGCCCTTTTTGAGAAAATGATCTTGCTTAAACAGCAGTGATATTTTCTGCTTGAGGCCCTTTTTGACCGTCAGTCACAGTGAATTCAACTCTTTGGCCTTCCTTCAATGTTTTAAATCCGTCGGCTTTAATTGCACTAAAATGCGCAAAAACGTCTGGACCATTTTCTTGAGAAATAAAACCATAACCTTTCGATTCGTTGAACCACTTAACTGTGCCTGTAACCGTAGACATAACTTTTTTTCCTATTTTTCTAACTATTAATACTTGCCTCGCAAAGAAGGCGGTGTCGCGAGAGAAGTTGGTTTACTGACGAGGACAGGACGAGGCAATTAAGGCAAAACCCGAGGCTTCGTTATTGATCTCATAGTAAGCAGATCAACTTCAAACAATTCTGAGTATAGCGTAAAATTATTACATTGCCATTAATTATGCCAAATTTCTGACACAACAAATTCGTAAAAACTTCTTTTAAGTCGGGTGGTTACACCGCGACTTGCAAGTGACGTTGGAAAAATAAGGGAATTTACCCAGCGGTGAAAATAGCCCCGCTGATTTGTGTGAACAAGGTCTCAAAAAATTGCTCACAGCAACCCACTAAGCGATTTACCAGTGAACTCCACGGGAGTGCGACCACTTAAATAAATAGCCTCAAAAAGCCGGAATTTCTGGGCTAGATAGAATTATTGCTGGCCTAAAAACGATTCGATAATTTCGCCCAAACGCTCGTTTAGATGGTCTTCAAATTCATCAAGTTCTTTATTAAAAATTTTCAGATAGCGCTCGGCCTGGTCATGATTAAGTTTTTTATTATTGACGCGATATTCCATTTCCGGCAACGATTTATCAAATCGAGGAACTATATCCCAATGGACAAAATCGGCGTCCAAATCGTCCACTTCTTTTTGCGCATAGCAACAAAACGCTTCAACATAACTGGCGCCATTGTCGGCTAATGCCCTGGGTCCTAAACAACCGGGTTCGACGCGAAACAGGACGTTTAATTTTTTATCTTTTGGTAATGGTAAAGCTGTTTTCATGGCGACTATGCAAAAGTTTTTGTGGATAACTGAATGTTATAAAACCAATTTCAATTTTCCAGTTTCAGGTCATTGATGGTAACTGGCAATTTCAACGCGCATACCATCCATATCTTTAAAAAAGATAGCACTACCTTGCTCAAAATGTTGAATTTCTGGTACTTCAAATTCAGCTTGTTGCATCAACAGTCGAATTCGCTCCAGATCCTCGTGCCGAGCGGCAGTGAATCCAAGATGGTTTAAGCCGGGTGCATAACGGCGATATTCATGATCAACGTCTTGTGCTTGCCTGAAATCCAGATAAATTTTTTCATTATTTTCAAACACAGCATCGCGAATCCGAGCAAAACCCAATAACGGCAGTAAGGTTTCATAAAAGCGCAATCCGGCATTGAGATCCGTTAACAATATTACAATATGGTCAAGTTTCATCTGGCGTCGGTTAAATTCAATGAGCGTGCTTTAGTGTCGATCATCCGTCTAGCGAGTGGCAAGTTTTATTTTTTAAGATGCCATTTTTTAAACGGATATCTGGCGAAATAACATCGATAATATCAACGATATTCACAGGCGTTTACAGCAAGCCAGTTATCAATCCTAGGGCAACGATGACCAATAAACAGGATACCGCCTGTTGAATGCGTTGGATGGTCATTTTTTCAATCAGTTGTCGACCGATAAAAGCGCCTAAAAACGCTGACAGACTGGCTGCGAAAACCAACGGCCACTGAACATTGCTGGCTTCAAGACGCAGATCCCAACCGTAAATAGAGAGCCTCGCCACATCAACCAATACCGCCATGGTCACCCCGGTGGCAATAAATGCTTCTTTGCTGAGTCCGGCCTTGATTAAAAACATGCTTCGAAATGCGCCTTGATGGCCTGATAAACCGCCGAAAAATCCACTCACCAATCCCCCCAGCGGCAGATATTTTTTAGAAAACGCGACCCCACTAAAAATTTTAAACAACTCGATAAATACAAAGCCTAATATCAGCAGTCCTACAATAGCTTTAACCAGAGAAATGCTGAGATCGCGGCCACCTAGCTGATACCGATATAAAGGCGCCAGATCTGCCAACCAGGTTAATACCAATGCACCGATAAATGCAGCCGCCAGGGCTGGCAGACCAAACCGCTTGACGACTGTCCAGTCCGCATAGCGGCCCAATAATGCTAGTTTAAACAGGTTGTTCGCCAGATGAACTATCGCGGTGATGGCCACGGCGACTTCGATGGGAAAAAAGATAGCGACAATAGGCATCAGCAAAGTGCCTAAGCCGAAACCCGAAAACAGCGTTAATCCGGAAGCGAACAATGCCGTCATTGAAATGAGAACAATATCCATCGCGACTCCCGTTGCTACTCGTATTCAGTCTATTTGTTTAATTCAATTGCGTCACTCGAGGATGATTTGCGGTCGCTCTTTCATGCAAAAGATCATCCAGATATCCGACAATCTCGTCATAATTTAATTCATCTGGAATTAATATATCTGCTGCTGGCCGCCGTTTGCCTTCGTTACCCAGGTAATAAGCTCGCCAATGGCCGTCTTGTTTTTCAACTGCCAGCAAAGTACCAAATATATCAAATGTCATTGCTACGCCCCTCTTACGCTGATGTGCGGAAACATTTAAAGGGAATTCGCTGACCGAATCAATAGCGCGATTATGACAAATAAGTCTGACAATGGTGCACCGGCAATTAAATTAGCCACGTGCATCGATAATTGTCAGTTCATCAAAATGGTTATCGATGTGCATAGCATGGGCCAAGGCATAGTCAGCTTTGGTTAATTCACCAAAAGCAAAATGCGGTGCTAACTGCCCACCAAACGCCTCAAAAGTTTGCAACGAAGCAATCAGTTGTCTGATAGCCGTCGCAGTATCAATACTGGCATCGAACGCTGGCGCGCCGGGGATTGTCTCCGCCAGATCGTGTTTCATTTTCCCGGCTAACGAGAAAGCCGCAAAGGCGACAGTGCCCAGGGTAGATTTAAACGACTCGGATTTATGTACAGGAAATCCTGTCATTGAATAGTTAACGCTCTGGGCGCAATGGGCAAAAATTTGCCCAGGCGACCACAAACTATTGCTGGTTATTTCTCGGTTTTCAAGGGACTCAAGCTTGACGATTAAACGCGGCAGGGATAGCAAGCCTAGCCGTGTCTCCTGCATCCATTTGGCATAACCCAAGCTACCGGCAGCGGCCACTGCTCCTAAGGTTAGCCCTGCGGCTAATATTTTTCTACGTTTCACTGTAATTGTTTAACTCATTGTCTACGGTCATTGGCATTCGTTTACCATAGTCCGATTCACCAATTATTTTGGTGCATGCTTTTGTGGTTTTTTTTATATTTGTTTTGTGTAGCTATTTTGCCAGATATTCGATGGTTTCACCTGGCCGATACTGAAAAATTGCTTTTTCGACACCGTTCGCCTGAGCACAAACTACGGATTTGTCGAGCGTTCGCCCAATAGTCGACATCAAACGAAAAATAAGATTAGCTTTAAATTCATCGTCGATTTCTAGCGGGTCAAACTCCAGGGTGATTTGTTTTGACGAAGCAAAGTCACATTGAATATTAACTCCACCTAAGTGTACTGCGAGTAAATAATTATGTGACTTATCTTGTAAAACCGGTTGAATATCGGTGGGTAAATGGGAAACTTTACCATCGACATAAAATTTTAAATCGGCGTGAGTACTACGAAGAAACTGTAATAATGATTGCCAATGGGCGTGGTTAACATCTTTAATATAAAGATCGCGCAAGTGACCGTCCGGATTGAATTCAGACTTGTAATCTTCCCAAATCATTTCAATTGCCTCCAAATGCCAAGCCGCACTGGCAAATTAACCACATTGCGAGTGAGCAAAATTTATCGTTATGATCAGCCAACAAATTGACTGAAAAGGCTCACGATACGAAGGTTAAAACTCGTAACTCGTTCAATATACCATAGTTATTAGACGATTTAGAAATGTGGCTACTCAATTCGCTTTCGCGGGGTGACTTAGGAAAGGTGTCAGGAAGCCTTAGTCCCTTGTTTATGGCGATACATTTTTCCGTCTGCTTCTTTTAACAGCGCTTCTATGTCTGAATGTTTGTCCCGGTTAAATTCGACAATGCCGTAGGCAAACTCTAATTTAAACGCGTGTCTTGTCTGTTGATTAAACGCTTTAATTTTTGCGGCTAATCTCGTGATAATTAATTCTGATTTTTCGCGCGATGCATCGGTTGATAACACGACGAATTCATCACCTCCTAAACGCGCATAAAGGTCCGAATCTCGAAGCGTTTCTTTCATCAAGCTTGAAAACTGAACTAACGCTTGATCACCTGCATCGTGACCATATTTATCATTAATGGATTTAAAATTATTCAGGTCGATAAACGTCAGAGTGGTCGCTTTTTTTTGTCTTCGACTAATATTCAAGTTATGTTGACCTAACAGCATAAATCCCCGGCGATTACATAGCTGGGTCAATTCATCGACCGTCGCTAACTGTAATGCTGCTAATTCGCTTTCCACCATCGCGGCCAGGTCGACTAAAGTATCAATATCATTTTGACTAAATGCGCGCGGTTTTTGATCGATAATACAAAGCGTGCCGAGTTTATTTCCATTGGCCATCTTTAACGGGCAGCCTGCATAAAAACGAATGTTGGGATCATCGGTCACCAACGGATTGTCTGAAAAACGATCATCCTGAGTCGCGTCATTTATGACAAAAACCTTATCCCCCAAAATGGCGTGGCCGCAAAAAGAGATATCCCGCGACGTTTCACTCGCATCGAGACCAACGCAAGATTTAAACCACTGACGATTAGCGTCTACCAGACTGACCAATGCTATCGGCACGTCAAAAATCCGTTTGGCCATCCTGGTGACACGGTCAAACCTCTCTTCTGGCTTGGTATCCAGAATACTGAGGGTGCGCAGATCATTTAATCGCTCTTCTTCATTCGACGGTATTTGCGGGGCTAGCAATGAAGGCTCCTAAAAAAATTCAATCTAATCAATTTAGTATAGCAATGACCTGACGGCTATTGGTTGAAATATGCAATAATCCTTAAGTTAAAACCATGCACTTTATATGGTTATCGCTTTTTCAGTCTTAATAAACGCGAGCTTGTCGTCACGCGCCAACGCTCGATAAATACGCGTTCCACCAGAATTGTTGGGTGACGCTTTGCGGTCAATAACCAAGGTCATCTTAAAAAAGCATCGCTATAGAGATAAAAGACGAACGAGTTTATTACAACTTAAATTGGGTGTGATTGATTTTCTCTATGATAATTTTGCTGCTCCACTATTTATTCGCCTACAATAGTGGGTAAAATGTTTAACCGACGCTGTTACGGTATTAACCCATGTCACAAGTACTTGAAGAATTACTCGACCTGTTAAGTCTGGAAAAAATCGAACAAGGATTATATCGGGGCAATAGCCAGGATATTGCCCTTGGCCACGTTTTTGGCGGCCAGGTCATCGGCCAGGCGCTTTCGGCGGCGAAACGAACTTTGAGCCCCGAGCGCACCTGCCATTCTTTTCACAGTTATTTTCTGCGCCCTGGCGATGCGACCAAACCCATCATTTACGATGTCGAAGATATTCGCGACGGCGGCAGTATTTCTACCCGGCGTGTGAAAGCAATCCAAAATGGAAAACGGATTTTCTTTTTAACGGCATCTTTTCACCACTCCAATGGCGGGTTTGACCACCAGGCGGATATGCCCAATGTCGCCGGACCAGAAAACCTGGTGTCGGAGCTGGATATTGCGCGCAAATATGCCGACAAGATCCCGGAGCGAATTCGTCACCTGGTGACCTGCGAAAAACCTATCGAAATTCGCCCGGTAGAATTTTTTAACCCCTTAAGCCCCGAGCAAGCGCCACCAAAACGTCATATCTGGATGAAGGCCAATGGTCCATTGCCCGACGACCTGCGGGTCCATAAATACTTATTGGCGTACGCCTCGGATTTTGCCTTTTTACCCGTCGCCGGCCAACCCCATAAAGTGTCATTTATGTTGCCGCAATTTCAGATGGCCACCATTGACCACAGCATGTGGTTTCACCGCGAGTTTCGGTTTGACGACTGGTTATTGCATGTGGTTGAAAGTCCTTCGGCCAGCAATGACCGAGGATTTGTTCGCGGCCAGTTTTTTGACCAACAAGGGCGACTGGTGGCCAGCACTGCGCAAGAAGGCGTTATGCGCGCCAGAAAATGATTGCGCTGCTTGAGAAAATAACAGTCACTTTAATTCCGTCAATTTAAATAGGATCGCAGCGAGACCTTAAGAGGTTCGCATTACAGTGCGCGACGTTGAGCGGGTCGAGGATTATTTTTCCGCCTGTAGCATTTTCACCAACAACTGAACGTGCTCAGCAGTTTCAACGCCTCGGTCGGTGAGATAACCGCCATCTCGCTGAGAAATAATTCCTTTCTCAAACAAACGCGCTGCCGCGTCTATCATCTGGGGATTGGCATCATGGTGGACCTTAAGACCTTCCTGAGTAGAATCGAGATTAAATAAATTGAGCAATTCCAACTCTTCGATAAGCTTCGGTGTCAATGACATAACTATCCCCTTAGGTGATCAGATGAAAATTTCCGAATCGACATATCCAGATTTTAGCAAAATACCACTTTTACCCGCGAAGGCATAGTGATCCCTATCAAGCCGTTTCATTTCTTTTATCGGCAACACATTAACGCTAATAATAATCATTTGCATTTAAAAATAAAACCGATTAGAATCGCTAGTAAATCAAATAACACAGCAAAAGGCATTGTAATGGTTTATCAAATAGAAGCGTTTCTCGATCAAGGAAAGCCGGCGTTGAAAATTTATGATGCTGCCGAACAATCGCTTTGCCTCTCATGGACCTACCATGGTGATGCGACAGAAAAAAATTCTCGTCAGGAGGTTCAGAGATTGTTTCGACAGTTACTCCTTCTGACCTGTAAGCAGGATATACACAACGTGCGCGTATTTAATCTCTCTCCTCGTCAGTTTGATAGCTAGATTAGTCAGACAATCCGGTTATCCTCCCCTCAAGATTAAATAGCTAAACTTTGTGTATATAAATTATAGCCGCCGCCTGGATGTCGAAAATCCCACCCATTCGACTCAAGCAACCAACGGTTATAATTTTACAAGCCCAGAATGTTCTGGGCTTGTTTTTTCAACGTGTCTTTGGTTAATTATTGTTTAAGCTTAAATGTTGCTCGACTAACATGGCAAACTCCGTTGCCGAGCACTGAGATGATATTTCGGCCAGATTTAAATGATTACCATCCTGCCATTGACACAAAAAGTAGCAGTCGCCATCTTCACCTTCACCTAATTCTAGCGTGTAATAACCTATCGTGGGCGTTGCCGTTGCATCCGTTTGGGTCAAATCGACCATTGCGACGACGGCGACGAATAACGCCTCAGTATAAGCCTCAGGTACCGGCATCTCGATCAAAACTAACGGATAATTAGCGATCCGCGTGGGCGTTACCCGAAAGTCTTGTGCACGCAAGACAGTGGTGTCATCGGGGCAATTATTTTCTACCTGTCCGATAAGATTGGCCACAAACGCCTCGCGTTCTTGCGACGCCATCAAACTAAAAAAGTAATGACTGTCCTGTTCTGCGATTTGCCGAAAGGCATGATGCGCCATGACATAATGGCGCTCTCGCGCAGCTTCCTTTGGGTTATTCAAAGAGTCGAAAAGATTGTCTTTCAATGGAAATCTCACGTTAATTACATCGTTAATCCCGATAGTTTAGCAGTTTTTAATCAAAGCGTGTTTTCCCCGGTCCGACTCGGGCTTAACCCATTTATCACCGCTGGTTGACCGTCTTTGTCAGTTTGCCCTAATCCCTGCTTTTCAGAAAAAATAATGACTGCAACAAATAAGCGCCCGCACTCATCATGATAGAAAATATTGCGCAAATTTTTATCGCTAATCACCCTCCTGACACCATGCTGTCAGGAGAGTCAATTTACTATTCAATCACGCCCCTGAAACACGACAACCAACAAAACAATTAAAGAGGAAAAAATTATGAACCATATGATCACCTGGTCAGAAATCGCGGTTAAGGACATGGACCGTGCAATGAATTTTTATCGCGAAGTGTTAGGCGTCGATTTTAAACGTGAAGACATGGGCGGCATGGATTACGCCATGTTCGACACGGCTGAAGAATTGGTATCTGGCGCTCTGGTCGCTGGCGAGTGTTGCAATCCCAGCGCAGATGGGACAATAGTCTACCTGAATGGCGGAGACGATCTCAGTGAACCGCTGAGTCGAATCACCCGCCTGGGTAATCAGGTCGTTGTGCCAAAAACCGCTATTGCCGATGGCGAGTGTGGCTACTTTGCTCAGTTTATGGACAGCGAAGGCAATCGAGTCGGACTGTATTCAAAAAATTAATCAGCGAAAGCTTCAGGAAGCCCATACCGGGCTTCCGCGCGCGCATCCATAGCCTCTGACGCGCGTCACGCTGTTGCGCGCACCGTCTCTATTATTTTCCTTTTCCACGAACCTGCCGCATCCAACTGGTCAAACAAATTAATTTCCATTACCCTGAACACTCAAAAAAGTGAGGAAATTATTTATGCCGCCAGTTTTCCGATGGTTGCGATTTATTGTCGCCAGTTTTGTTTTAATCATTACCGCCTGTAGCGAGCCCAAACTCGCTCCGCTCTCATCCGATGCAACGATTGTCGCTTTTGGCGACAGTTTGACTTACGGCATCGGTGCCGGTTCACAAAATTACCCCAACTCGCTCGCTGCAATAACCGGCCTGAATGTGGTCAATGCAGGAATTTCCGGCGAAACCACCGCAGGCGGAGTGCAACGATTTCAGGCGGTAATAGAGCAACATCGTCCCGAACTCATTATTTTATTAGAAGGTGGTAACGATATTCTGCGCAACCACAATCGCCTGACGACCAAACAAAATTTAAGCCGCATGATTCAAATGGCGCAATCCGAAAATATCGCCTTGATATTAATTGGCGTTCCCGAAAAAAGTCTGTTCTCTGATAGCGCTGAAATTTATGAGCAATTGGCGGATG
>Ga0209692_10001300_pt1 | contig 35388 bp, 34 predicted proteins | sample tdDd472_FD_187129 | JGI IMG/M metagenome (GOLD analysis project Ga0209692, IMG submission 187129) | Marine sediment microbial communities from the Atlantic coast under amendment with organic carbon and nitrate - tdDd47.2 (SPAdes)... | ecosystem: Environmental > Aquatic > Marine > Coastal >...
TAACTTTCTGCTACTCTGAGGCGGCGGGAAGCAAAAAGGGGAAAGGTATGGTGGAGCAGGATAAGCAGACGCCGGAAGGGGAAGCAGAAAACAAAGAGCTGGGACGGCGCGAGGCGATGGCAATGATGCTGGCTTTGGGCGGCATGATGGCGTGGCCGGAAGAAGGTCAGGCCGGTGGGCATTTCGCACCGGCGCCGGTGGATGTGAAGTCCAGCGCCCCTCAGGATGTCTTTGACGATATTTATGCGGTGCTGGAGCAAACGCGGGAGATCTGGAACAGTCAGGATTTTGCCCGGCTCAAAGAAGTATGGGACGCGAATGACCCTGAACCGTGGTATGTGCCGGAAGAAATAGAACAGCCGTTCTTCTCCTGGGCACAACTTGAGCGTTACTGGAACCCCGGCCGCAAAGTGCTGAAAGGTTTTCGCTGGGACTTCGACAACCTCCGCGTGAAAATGCTTTGCGATGATCTCGCCATCGCACTCTTCGATCACTTCTACGAAATTCAGCTGATTTACGGTCCGAAAGAACCCACCGCGGGTTTTGACCGGGTGCTGACTTTATTCAGAAAAACCCCCGAAGGCTGGCGTCACATTCTCTATGCACAGTGTCCATTGGGTCCCGAGGCGTATGTGCGCGCGCTGCGTAAAACCATAGTCCGGCCGGACTTCGATGAGTTCCGAGACGGTCTGGATGACTAGCGGAAGCATTAAGCCGGTTGCTGTTATTACAGCGCTGGCATTGCTGCTGGCGTTGGGCAGCATTCTGGTCACGCGTGTGCTGCGGGCATTTACGCTTGCCGATGTGTTGTCGGTTGCATCGTTCGCGGCGGCGCTGATGCTCCTGAAAGTGGGTGGCGGTTGGAGCTCTCTGGATATGCCGCGCAAGTTGCTGGTCGCCGGCGGTGTTATCGGACTGACGGGCGTTGCGGTGAAGTTGGTTTTCGTCGCCTTCGGTATTGGTGTGGGCGCCGACCATGCCATGCATGCGGCCGGCCCCGGCGAAGCGGGCGGCGCTGACTTTGCCGAACGCCTCAAGATGCATATTCATCACCTGTTCTTCAATATAGCCTTTCTGGTCTATCTGGCCGCTAGTCTTGGGCTCGCCTGGCAGGCACTTCGGAACAAAACGGCGGCAGAATGAGCCCGAAAAGATTCTGTAATGATCAAATCGGGAACTGGTTTGTTGCTCTGCGCGCAGCTTTCTACCTAGAATCGGCGCTGGTTCAATAAATGCCGACGAGATAGTCGACCAGATAAATGGGTTCAGAAAACAAGAAAGACAGTGTGGTTACCCCGGGCGTAGTCGTCTACGTTCTGGCTGTTCTGTTTCTGACGTTTATGGCCGGCGTGATGGCCTCGGTATTCAGTTTGTGGCCGTATCCGCAACTGCGCAATTCCGTGCAGGCAGCTTTCGATGTCTGGAACGGTGTTGCTCATGAAGGGCCGCACTTCCTGCATCCTCAACGTTATGCCGAGACCGGTGTGCGTGTTTACGATGCTGACAAGACTCAGGCCGGCCCTGTACTGGTTGGCAGTATGTGGGAAGGCGATTCGGGCTGGGGTGCGCGTCTGCGGTTGATGGAGCGTGACGGTGCGGTCACGCATGAGTGGTTTGTTAACCCTGAGCGAATCTGGCCTGATGCTGAGCATCCCTTCGACCCCGGCGCGGGCGAAGACCACCCGTTCAATTACGTCCACGGTGCGTGGTTACTGCCGGACGGCGATGTTGTATTCAATATCGAGTACCTCGGACTTGCCAGACTAAACGCCTGCAGCGAAGTGGTCTGGAGTCTGCCAATCAGAACCCACCATTCGGTGTTTCGGGGTGATGACGGTAACTTCTGGGTGTCCGGTATGTATTTGCGGGAGCAGCCCGACATCCGCTTCCCGCAAGTCTGGGAACCGTTTGTAGAAGACATGCTGGTGCAGGTCTCGCCGGATGGTGAGGTACTGCGCGAAATATCAACGCTGGCTGCGCTATACGAGTCCGGCTATCAGGGTGTGTTGAGCACGCCGGCGAAGTTGCTCAACTGGGACTTCAACCACCTGAACGATGTTGAGGAGCTCAGCGCCGAACTGGCACCGGCCTTCCCGATGTTCAACCCCGGCGACCTGTTGATCTCTTTACGCAATTTCAATTTGGTGGTCGTTGTCGACGGCAAGACTGAGAAGATTAAATGGCATTTCCGTCATCCGCTGATTCGTCAGCATGACCCGGACTTCGAACCGGATGGCCGTATCGTTATTTTTGATAACAACGATGACACCACGGCCGATGGTCGCTTCTGGGGTCGCTCCCGGTTGATCAGTGTAGACCCGGCGACCAAAGACTATGAAGTGATTTATCCGTTGGCTGCGGAAACAGAGTTTTATACCCAGACTGCCGGCAAGCACCAGTTGCTGCCCAACGGCAACCGGCTGATTATCGAAGCCAATGCGGGCCGCCTGTTTGAAGTAACCCCTGACGGTGACATTGTCTGGGACTGGGTGACCGATCAGGGTGCGGAAGGGAAAGTGGCAGAAGTCATGGAAGGCAACTGGTACGATCCTGCAGGCCTGAACATCTCCTGCGACCGCTAAAGTCCCCTATACCCCTTTTAGCCTCTCGTGCGGTGCACCGTGCTGGGCGGTTCTCCCGGAATTATGTCTGCCCGGGCAGTGTTCCCGCGCTGGAATAGCCTTCTGTAGAGCGGTCACCGACGTACGTCTGCGGGCTGTCTGCCCACTACCCTGACTCTATAACCCGAACAGTTGTGCTAGTTTAGTTGTCTGATTTATAAGACGGTTTAGTGGTTTATTGGTATGACGCTGAAGTTTCCCGGGTGGTTTTCCCGCTCAATATTGTGTGGTCGCCAAGGCGCGGTTTTGGTTCTTGCAACTCTGATTATCGCCGGTTGTTCTGACGAGGCTGACAACACCTATGTCAGTGGTCTGAAAACCCTGCAGTCGAACGACGCCGAGCGCGAGTACTACATTCAGTTCCCGTCCGACTTCGATCCGGATGTAGAGGTCGCGCCTCTGTCCGTTGCCGATCCCCGTAAGCCTCTGTTGATCGCATTCCATGGCACCGGCGGTTCTTACGAACGCTGGGTTGGCGAAGGAGCCTACGATCTGGCTGACGAAGTCGGCGACGACGCCATCATGATTTTCCCCAGTGCCCGGGAGCAGGCCGACGGTATTCCGAACTGGAACTACAGCTATGACTTCATGTTCTTTGAAGACATTCTGGCGCGTCTGGACGAACTGAACATTCCTTATGATCCGGCGCGGGTGTTTATTACCGGACACAGTACCGGCGGCGGTATTGCGCACGAAATAGGCTGCCGCTATGGCGATCTGGTGCGCGGCATTGCACCCAGCGCCGGCGCTCTGCTGTCGACCGCCTGCGTCGGCGGTGTGGCTGTACTGATGGCGCAGGGTGAAAACGATGTTCTGGTTAACATCAATATCGCGGGAGCCAGCCGCAATTTCTGGGCTGCCTACAATGCGTTGGACAGTGAGCAAAGCATTGCCGGAGCTGTGTCACCCTGTGTTGATCATTCGCTGAGTGCGCCGGGTGGCTACGATTATCCGGTGGTGTGGTGTCAGCACAGCGAAGGCACACTGGACGACTTTTCCGGGCATGCCTGGGCGAGTTTCACCAGTGAGGCGGTATGGCAGTTCTTCTCAACCCTGTCCGATGTTGAACCCGGGTTTGATGAGCCGCCGGGCGGGGGTAACGAGGCGGTGGCTGTTGAGGCAGATACAACGATTACCTTTACGCTGAAGTATCCGGACGAACTTGAAACGCCGTTGACCGGCGCAATCACGATGTATGAAGCAGGTTTTGCCGACTGCCCGGGTTTTGCGATTCCGGCGGTGTTCCTTAACGTCAACTGGCTGCCTGTCGGTGGTTTGCCGGGGGCGACGGTAACCTATGAGAATGTGCCGATTGTTTTCCGGGATTTCTTCGGACCGATTCCCGACGAAGACGTTGCACAGGAATGGACACTGCAGTTCTCGGTCTATGTTGAAGGCGGTGGTTCGCTGGTGCCGGTGGCAGGCCTTGATGTGAAGGTGCTGAAACCGATCGACATCGAGGGTCGCAACGTGCCGATCGTTATTGAAGAGGTGCTGGAGCTGGAAGTGTTCGACGGTATTTACTACAAATTGGAAGGTGATGTTTGTGTTGTAGATGAGTTCTGATTGACGTCGACGGATGAGCGCATAAAAAAAGGCCGGTCAATGACCGGCCTTTTTATTGGATAGCGATAATTGCCTAGTTCTTGCTCTTATCAACAATCTTGTTGGCTGCAATCCACGGCATCATGGCGCGGAGCTTCTCACCAACCTGTTCGATCGGGTGAGCAGCATTGGCTGCACGATGCTCTTCCATCAGCGGGTAGCCGGTAGCACCTTCGTTAACGAAGCGCTTGGCATAGTCGCCGCTCTGGATGTTGGCCAGGGCTTCGCGCATAGCGGCACGTGATTCGTCATTGATGACGCGCGGGCCGGTTACGTATTCACCATACTCAGCATTGTTGGAGATTGAGTAGTTCATGTTGGCGATGCCGCCTTCGTACATCAGGTCAACGATCAGCTTCAGTTCGTGCAGACACTCGAAGTAGGCCATTTCAGGCGGGTAGCCCGCTTCCGTCAGGGTGTCGAAACCGGCTTTAACCAGTTCTACACAGCCGCCGCAAAGCACAGCCTGCTCGCCGAACAGGTCGGTTTCGCACTCGTCTTTGAAGGTGGTGTGGATGATTCCGGTACGACCACCGCCAACGCCTGAAGCGTAAGACAGAGCAGTGGCCAGTGCGTTACCCGAAGCGTCCTGAGCAACAGCAACCAGATCGGGGATACCACGACCTGCTTCGAACTCGGAGCGTACAGTGTGACCCGGAGCTTTCGGTGCAATCATGATGACGTCCAGGTCAGCACGCGGTTCGATTTCTTTGAAGTGAACAGCGAAGCCGTGAGCGAAAGCGAGAGTCGCGTTCTCTTTAATGTTCGGCTCGATCTCTTCCAGGTACAGCTGCTTCTGGAATTCGTCCGGGGTCAGAATCATAACGAGATCAGCCTGGGCGACAGCGCTGGGTACGTCAGATACTTTCAGGCCATGAGCTTCGGCTTTGGCAACAGATGAAGAGCCTTCGCGCAGACCAACGGTGACATCAACACCGGAGTCATGCAGGTTGCATGCGTGAGCATGGCCCTGCGAGCCGTAACCGATAACGGCTACTTTCTTGCCTTTGATGATCTCAAGATCACAATCTTTGTCGTAATAAACCTGCATGGTTTTTTCCTCAATAAGCAGAGTCGCAGTGCTTTGCGGCTCCTGATTTGTAAGTTCGGGGCGGACTATACGGGGCGATCATCATTTCGTAAATAGGCATATAAGCAACAAAGTGTTGCAAAATATGCAACAATGGCTATATGGACAGCCGGCACCTCAAGCAATTCGTGCAACTGGCGGAAACGCTGCATTTCGGGCGGGCAGGCGAGGCTCTCGGTGTCAGCGCCTCCGTGCTGAGCCGCAATATCCGGCAACTGGAAGCAGAGCTGGGCAGTGTGCTGTTCGACCGCGACAACCGCTCGGTTGCGCTGACTCATGCCGGGAGCCTGTTTCTGGACTACGCGCGCACGGCGCTGGGCGAGTGGGATGCCATCCGCAGTGAGCTGCAGAAGCAAAGTGGTGAGCTGCATGGCGAGATCAGCATCTGGTGTTCGGTCACGGCCAGCTACAGCTTTCTGTTCGAACTGCTAAGCGACTTTCGTAGCGACCATCCACAAATCGAGGTGAAGTTGCATACCGGTGATCCTGAGCATGCAATCAGCCGGGTGCAGAACAACTCGGAAGATATTTCGATTGGTGCCCGTCCCGACGTCCTGCCCGCGGGTCTGGCGTTTAAGCCCGTCGCGGTGTCGCCGCTGGTGTTTATTGCGGCTAAAGGTCATGTCGATTTTCCAAAGCCCGGAAAAAAGCGGTTCTCGAAAGAGGCTTGGGACGAGACGCCGATGATTATGTCTGAGTCCGGGTTGGCGCGCCGGCGCCTGGACGAATGGTTCGCCGGTCAGGAGCTGGTGCCGTCAATCTACGCGCAGGTTGCAGGTAATGAGGCAATCGTCAGCATGGTAAGTCTGGGTTTTGGCGTGGGTGTGGTGCCGAAGATTGTGCTGGATAACAGTCCGCTGGCAGATACTGTCGAGTTATTGCCGGTGCAACCCCAGTTGCAGGCATATGAGGTAGGATTGTTTACCTTGGAGCGCAAGTTGCGCAGCCCGATTATTGCTGCGTTCTGGTCAGCTGCCGGACAGGGCAGCGCTTAAAGGGGGTCTACGGGAAGTGGTGAAGAAATTATTCAGGGGCGTGGTTGCTGCAGGTCTGTTACTGCCGGTTATCGCCGGGGCACAGGTGAATAACGAGGCCTACCGCGACTACTTTTTAGTCGGCCAGTTCGGCGAGGTCTGCACGATGTGCGAAGTCGTAGTGCTTTGCGAACGCGGTTTGGCGGTGCCCGTGTATGAGCGTATTCCGGACTCGGGCGACTTCACGCTGTATTACATTCAGACGCGCACTTTCTGGTCGCAGATTGCGACTATCTGGGAATGGTTTGTGAGGAATTTCAGTTCCAACGCCTTGGCGGAGCAGGGGCACACACGTCCGGTTTGGATTTATGAAGTTGGTGACGGTAAATGGAGCGGTCCGGAGATCATCGACGGCCGGTTTATTCTTGATCCCGGTGTGATTGAGCTGGATGGTTTCAGTATCGACAGGGTTGACCGGGCCTGGTTGCAGGAAGGACAACCGACCGGCTTTTGTCAGCGGTTACCGCTGTGGGAGTCGATCGAAGTGTTTGAGGCGCATGCGACCGATATGAGAGAAGCGGGAGAGGACTGATGGCTACTGTCGTACCTGATATTTGGCACTGGTCGTGGATCCGCACCCACAAGCTGAAAACATTTGGCATTGTTCTGCATGTGCTGTTCCGCACGTTGTTCGGCGTGTTCTGGCTGGCCGCCGGCATCAACAAAATCAATAAAGGCTGGCTGACTACCGATATTCTCAAGGAAATATTTCTTGATCGTCTCACCGAGATGCCGCCCGACTCGTTTGCAGTTTTGTATCTGCAGACTTTCGGAATTCCGCTGTATCAGCCGGTAGCCTGGGTAGTCACCATCGGTGAGCTGTATGCAGCGGTGGGTCTGCTTTTGGGTCTGACGACCCGCTGGGCCGCAGGGATGAGCTTCTTCATCCTGTTTAACCTGGCTATCGGCGGCTACTACGATGCCTCTCTGTTGCCGTTCTTCATCCTGAACCTGATATTCTTGCGCTGGCAGTCAGGTTTGTGGGTGGGGTTGGACCGGCCGCTGGCGCGCCGCTATCCGGATAGTATCTGGTTTAAGTAGTTCCACCGATTGACTGACCCGGGCGGGCTGCTAGCCTCTGATGATTGATCTTGAGTTAGCGAGTTGGTCGCAACAGGTTTTAGTCTATGAGTCAGTCAACCTACAAACGTATTTCGCTGCAGCCGATCTCCGGTTCGCTGGGCGCGATTGTGAACGGCGTGGATTTGCGCGAGCCGCTTGATGACGAGCTGTACGCAGAGCTCAAGCAAGCATTGCTTGAGAATCTGGTCATCTTCTTCCGTGACCAGAACATTACGCCCGAGCAGCAAATAGCATTTGGCCGTCGTTGGGGTGAATTGCATGTGCATCCGTTTATCCCGGGGCTCGATGGCCACGATGAAATTATTCAGCTTAAGGCTGAAGGCGGAGAGAACCCTTATCTGCGCTTGTCCAATGCTTGGCATCCCGACCTGAGCTACACCGATGACCCGCCATTGGCGGCCATTCTGCGCGGGGTGCAAATTCCGCCGCGCGGTGGCGATACGATGTGGGTCAATCTCTATAAGGCTTACGAGACTCTGTCGGACAAGATGAAAGCGTTCGTAGGTGATCTGTCAGCCTGGCATGACCTGACGCATACCTATCGGAGGGAAGAACTCCAGTCTAAAGGCGGAGCGGAGCGTTATGCGGCTACCTTCGAAAAGTCACCGCCTATCCTGCAACCGCTGGTGCAGGTGCACCCGGAAACCGGTCGCAAGTTCCTGTATCTCAGTGAACTTACAACAACACATATTGATGGTCTGGCACCCCGCGAAAGCGATGCGGTGCTGAAGATGCTGCTGGATCATCTGGATTGGAAAGAACTGCATTGCCGCTTCTACTGGGAACCTAACTCGATGGCGATGTGGGACAACCGTTGTACCTGTCACTATGCAGTTCGTGACTATGACCAGCCGCGCGAGATGCACCGTGTGACTGTATTGGGCAAAGTCTTCAACGACTAATGTCTGCGCGACCGCCGGTTGAGCAGTTTGCAGAAGACATAGAGTTCTGTCCCGGTTTTCTGTCAGTAGCCGAGTCCGATAACTATCTGCAGGCGTTGTCAGAGCAGGTGGTCTGGCGTCGTGATGAAGTCACCTTGTTCGGCCGCACTCACCCGATTCCCCGGTTGCATCAGTGGTACGCCGACAAAGGTCTCAGTTACACCTGGTCCGGCCTGACCATGCAGCCACAACCATGGTTTACTGAGCTGCAGAACCTGCGCAATGCGGTCGCGCCCTTTGCCGGTGAAGCATTTAACTCGGTTCTGATTAATCTATACCGTGACGGTAACGACAGCATGGGCTGGCATTCCGATGACGAGGCGGAGCTTGGTCCCGCGCCGGTCATTGCCAGTGTCAGTCTGGGTGCAGCCCGTGACTTTCAGCTGCGCGAGCGCGGCGGTGTTGGAAAACACACTGTCCAACTAACCCACGGCAGCTTGCTGGTGATGCGCGGCGCAACGCAGAGTCGCTGGCAACACGCACTGCCCAAGCGTCGCAGGGTAGTCGAGCCCCGTATCAATCTGACCTTCCGGAGAATCATTGCCGCTTAGCGTTATGCTGTAAGTGCTAAGCTGAGACTCCTGCCGTGTCCGTAAGGAGCTGGTTATGGAATTTCACAACAAAGTGTTTGATGGCGAGCGCGTACAGTTGTCCGGAAACGTATTTCACAACTGCACGTTCCGGGGTTGCGAACTCATCTTTGACGGCGGTCGTTCCCCTACATTCTTTGATAACGAATTCATTGACTCGACCTTCGTCTTTACCGAGGCGGCTGCCAAAACGCTGTACTTTCTCAGCAATATCTATCATGCAGGTGACGGCGGCAGCGAGATCGTTGACGAGATGCTGCGACAGGTTCGTGACGGCTCGATTCACGGTCGCGAACTGAAGACCGGCATACCCCACACGCCGGACCACAGTCTGCATTAGACGCACAGGCCGCGCTGCCCCACCTTGCTGACGGACAGTCTTTCTGACTTGGTCCGCAACCCCCTGTTATGATGTCGGCTGTGCCGTTTAAACAAAAATCTCAGCAATAAAAGGGGTGTCGCATGGCCTGGGTCTATCTGATTATCGCGGGTATTTTTGAGTGGGGTTGGCCCGTCGGGTTGAAGCTGGGTCTGGCCGAATCCGGCTATCGTTGGGGTTGGATACTTTTTGCAGGCATCTGCATGGCAGTCAGCGGTGCCTTACTGCTAATTGCGCAGAAAACAATTCCGATGGGCACCGCCTATGCGGTGTGGACCGGGATTGGTGCAGTCGGTACTTTTGTTATCGGTATCATGTTTTTTAGTGAGGCGGCTACTCTCGCGCGCTTCTTTTTTGTGGGTATGATTATTTTCGGTATCGTCGGCCTCAAGTTTTCGTCCTGATTGTTCTTTATTTTCTTTCAGTATTTCCGATTGAGTTGTGCGTCGCGCCATCTTCATAGTCTGTCTGTTGCTTTGCACTGCTGCGTTTGCCGACGAGCCGCGTTTTAAGAACGTCTTCGGGCCATCGACGTCTGCCGGCGGATCTTTCGGCGGCGATAGTGTCTTCTGGGATGTGTCGCTGAACTACATCCGGCACGTTGGCTCGGCCTGGTGGATAACGGGCTACGTGTCCCGCGAGCAGAATCAGACCGAAGATGACTCAGGCGCCGAACAGCGTGAGAACGTCTATGTGCTGGGCTTCAATGTATCGCGCAGTGCAGGGGAACGGTGGCAGTTCGGCGGCGGGTTGAGCAAGAACGTCTATAGCGACGCGAATACAAACAATCAGAATCCGGACCGCGACTACAAGCGGGTGGGCTGGGATGATGCCTGGTCGGCTGAAGCTACTGCCGAATACTTACTGTGGCAGTCCGGCCGTCATGTATTTACGGCAACCGGCGGACTGAACTACGACTTTGACGACAAAGACTTGTCGCCATCACTCGAGTTGTTTTACGGATGGGCCTTTTAGCGTCCGTTAATGGCGCCGCTTAAACAACGTCGAAGCCGGCGTCTTCAATCACTTCTTCCAATGCCGCCTGTTGCACCTGAGCCTCGTCAAATTCGATAGCAACGGTGTTGTTCGCAGAACTCGCTTCGACACTGTTTACCCCGCCGACAGCGGTCAGCTTTTCGGTGATGCTTTTTTCGCAGCCGCCGCAGGACATACCTTCGACGTTCAAAGTTACAGAACTCATTGTTAATCCTTGGTAAGAGATACAGATTCGGGTTGCCAGCGACGCAGCAGTAACGAATTGGTTACTACGCTTACGCTGCTGAAGGCCATGGCGGCACCTGCGAGCGTCGGACTTAAGAAACCCAGCGCTGCAAACGGTATACCTATCACATTGTAAATAAACGCCCAGAACAGATTCTGCTTGATTTTGTTCCAGGTGGCGCGACTGATAGACACTGCAGCAGGGACCAGCGACGGATCGGGGCGCATCAGCGTAATGCCGGCAGTTTCCATTGCCACATCCGTGCCCGAGCCCATGGCTATGCCAACATCGGCTGCCGCCAGCGCAGGTGCGTCGTTAATGCCGTCGCCAATCATGGCCACTTTGTGCCGTTCGCCCTGCATTTGTTCCACCGCTGCCAGCTTATCGTCAGGCTTCATAGCGCCGCGGGCGTAGTGCACACCCGCTTCCTTGGCAATGGCAGTAACAACATCGGGCGCATCACCGGACAGCAGCGCCGTGCTGATGCCCATGTGGTGCAGGGTAGCTACGGCACCGGCGGATTCAGCACGCAAGGGATCTGAGATCGCCACCAGACCGATGATGTGGTTGTCCTCTGCCACCCAGATAACCGTTTTGCCTTCTTTCTGCCAGTCAGATGCGTGGTCTAAATGCTGTTGGTCTTCGCAGTCGCTGGTAATGAGCTCATTGTCATTCATGAACTGCCGATTACCGGAGAGAATGGCTTTGCGCTCAACCATCCCGCTCACACCATGACCCACATGAGCTTTGAAATCGCTGACAGGGGTGAGTTCAAGCTGCTGTTCGTCAGCCTTTGCTAACACAGCTTTCGCCAACGGGTGTTCACTGCCTTGCTGAAGCGATGCAAGTACGGTAAGCAAGTGTGTTTCATCGTTGTTGCATGTGTGTATGCCGACAACTGATGGCGAGCCCGCGGTGAGGGTGCCGGTTTTATCGAAGATCACTTTATCAATCGCATGGGCGCGTTCGAGTGTTTCGATATCTTTGATCAGTATGCCTGCGCGGGCTGCAGCGCCGGTGCCGGTCATGATCGCAGTAGGAGTCGCCAGCCCGAGCGCGCAGGGGCAGGCGATAACCAATACGGATACTGCGGCGATTAAAGCCTGTTCAAGATTGTCGTTGCTGACGTACCAGGTGTAGAAGGTGGCGAATGCGATGATCAGCACAACGGGCACAAACCAGCCGCTGATGGTGTCGACCAGTCGTTGAATGGGCGCTTTGCCGGCCTGTGCATTTTCGACCAGACGAATAATTTTGTTCAGCGTCGAGTCTTCGCCGACTGCAGTGGTTTGTATCTTGATCAGACCCGAGCCATTGATCGAGCCGCCGGTTACAGAGTCTCCGGCTGTTTTATCGACAGGGATGCTTTCACCGGTGATTAGCGCTTCATCAATCTCGCTGCTGCCATCGATGATCAGGCCGTCTACCGGAAGGTTCTCGCCAGGTCGCACTATCACGATGTCGTCCATTCGCACCATCGCCACCGGCACTTCGGATACAGCGCCGTCTTTTTCGACGCGAGCAGTGGCCGGACGCAGGTTCATCAGTTCGCGAATGGCTTCGGTGGTGCCGCGCTTGGCGCGGGCTTCCATATATTTACCGAGCAATACCAGTGTAATAATCACTGCCGACGCCTCAAAGTACAGCTGGCCGGTGGCATCGCTGCCAAGTGAAATCATTAACCACACGCTGTAAAGGTAGGCAGTCGTTGTGCCCATAGCGACCAGCACGTCCATGTTCCCGGCCCCGGCTTTGATCGCATTCCATGCCGCTTTATAAAAGCGCTGACCGATCCAGAATTGCACGGGCGTTGCGAGCATCAGCTCCGCCCAGGGCGATAGATGAAAATCGATGCCCAAAACCATGGCAATCATCTGCAATACCAGTGGCGCGGTAAGCGCCGCCGAAATCAGCAGTGTCTGACGTTCGTCCTTGAGCGGGTCATCCTGTTCATCGGCTGTGTTCCCCGAATCTGCAAACACCGCTGTAAAGCCTGTCTTTTCAATTGCTGCGGCAACCGCTGATTCGTCCACCTGACCGGCCACTGCCCTTACATCACCGCGCTCCAGCGCCAGATTAACGCTGATATCAATGATGCCCGGCACGCGCTTCAGGGTTTTCTCGATGCGTGCTGCGCAGGCGCTGCAGGTCATGCCCTCAATGGCGAAGGAATAATGGTTTTCCGCCACACTGAACCCGGCTTTGCCGATTGCGCCGGTAATGTCGGCAGTGCCCGCTTCTTTCGGCAGGTAAGTGATGTCAGCCGTTTCCGTCGCGAAGTTAACGCTAGCGCTTTCGACGCCCGCAAGTTTGTTCAGCACTTTCTCAATGCGCGCTGCGCATGCACTGCACGTCATGCCACTTACCGGTGCCGATAATGATTTGGTGTTACTCATGACTGGTGTCAGGAACCTGTTTTAAGATTCTTGTCTGCGCTGCAGGTATCGCCGTCGGACAAAGCGTCGATAATCGGGCAGCTGTCGATATCTCCGGTGCCGGAGCAGTCTTTATTGAGCTTGCGCAATACATCGCGCATCCGTTCGAGATCACCGATCTTCGTTTCGATCTGTTCCAGCTTCTGGCTAGTGAGTTTTTTGACTTCCGCTTTAGAGCCGCCTTCGTCCTGCAGTTTTAGAAGCAGGCTGACCTCTTCGAGAGAGAAGCCGAGATCTTTGGCGCGCAGGATGAAGTGCAGCCGCTCGACAATGTCGGGCGCATACTGGCGATAGCCCGACGGCGTGCGTGCGGGTTCGTGCAGCAGGCCGCGGCGCTCGTAGAAGCGGATGGTGTCGATGCCCACGCCGGAGAGCTTGGCGACCCGGCCTATGGTGAGCGGTTTGGTCTGGGTTTGATTCTGATTCATGTGGGAATTATAGACTCTGGACAATGGTCTAGAGTCAAGGGTTTATCCAGATGATTTAATTCGCTAGCTCGCCGGATTTATGCGGCAGTGCAAAAAAAAGCCGAACCGGTTGCCCGGTTCGGCTTTTTTTATTTTATGTGTCTAGGTTTGCTGAATTTGGGTTATTGAATAAGGCTGACAGTAATCTCGCCGTTCTCACCCAGTGGTGACACTTCAATCTCCACACCCATGATTTCGGCATAAGCCATGTAGCGGGGGATGGTGTAGTTGTTGTGTACTTCCTCTTCGGTCAGACCTTCGAAGATGCCTACTTTCTGGCTGACTTCCAGTACGCGACCGAATGGTGAGGTGTAGGTAACGCTCGTGGGCGTGGTCCACTCCATCTGGTCGACCAGCTGGAAGAAGCAGGTGGTCTGTTCAAATATGGCCTTCAGAGCGAAGTCTTCGCGACCGGTCATTTTGATGGCGCTGCCAATGCGCTTCATCATGTATTCGGTGGTTTTAACGTCGTTTTCGACCAGTTGGTCATACATGCCGGCGTCTTTGGCGAAAGACACGGCGGTCAGGTGAAGTTTCACCAGCGCATCGTTGTACTGATGCTGATATGAACCGTTGTGGTTCATTGTCTTAACTGCAGTGAGGATATAGCGACCGAGTTCTTCATCACTCGATTTGGACAGGTCGAGTTTGCCGTCCATTTCTTTGACCATCGCCACAACGCCCTGACCGAGTTCGGCTTCTTTGCCTTCAAGGCCGGTGGTGTGATCCAGACGCTGTTCCATGAAAGCTTCCATCTTCTTCGGGTCTTTCATCGCTTCCCGGATGGCGGCGTTGTGACCGCCTGCCATAACTTTGGAAGTCAGCAGGGCGGAACTTAAGAGGGTAAGGGCGGCTACTGTGATTGCCGGGCGAATAACTGTGTTGTTCATGTTGGTGCTCCGTTGCTGTGCTGGTCAGTGAACCTGGCCACGCACGTGCTGAGGTTGTTACCGATTGGATGGAGCTACCTTTATATAGTTCCCCTGAGCTGGCAAAGCTTATGTGCAGCGCAGTCTGCGGTGTGGCCGGATTTCGCTGGTAAGCAGTTGGGAGCTGATAGAGGTGGGCCCGCCAGGACTCGAACCTGGGACCAAATCCGGCCAATGTTCTTTTCTATATAACTGAGGGTCTTCCGGATTTGCGGAGAGGGGTATAGGTCATGGCCACCGTAAGGTCTACAGCAGGCTGTCAGAAAACCAATAACAAAATGGTGGGCCTGGTAGGACTCGAACCTACGACCAAGGGATTATGAGTCCCCTGCTCTAACCAACTGAGCTACAGGCCCAGTTTGTTATTGGTTTTAAGCTAGTAGAACCTAGCTTCTAAAGAGGCAGCGCATTGTAGCATCGTTCAGGTGAAGCACACAGACCAACAATTGACCCGTAATAGGGGAGCAGGTCAGTTCAACCTGTTAGAATGTCGGCTGTTTCGAAATGAGGCATCACTACTATGTCCAATCGTACCAAGCATCTGCCACCGACCAACCCGCTTAATCAAATGCTGCGGGAGTTCCGCTACCACGAGTTTTCCCGCCAGACGATTGGCATCATTCTTGTGGCGGTCTACGGCTGGTTTGCCGAGCCAACTGAAATCACTTTCTGGGTCGGTGCGGTTATTGCCATGCTGGGCGTCTGGATTCGTATGTATGCGGCCGGCTATGTCGTCAAGAACAAGTCGCTGTGTACCGAAGGTCCTTATTCTCTGGTGCGTCATCCGTTGTACACCGGTAACACCCTGTTACTGGTAGGTATGACGATCGCCTGCAATACCTGGTGGGGTTATCCGCTGGCGGCGTTGTTCTTCTGGTTGTTTTATCCGACCACCATTTCCTATGAAGACATGAAGCTGCACAAGCTGTTCGGCGAAGAGTGGGAAGCCTGGTCGAAAGACATTCCGGCACTGGTGCCGCGTGGCTTTATTCCCAAGACCAATCCGGATAACGGCTGGTCGTTCATGAAGAGCCTCAAGCAGAACGCAGAGCCGCTCGTAGTGGTCTGGGTGGTGTTCTGGATCTACTGGATCTGGACGCTGCTGCCGCAGAACGTACTGCCCGCCTAAGCATTCCCTGTCCCGGCAGGCTTGCTGACCGATGACTGTATCTTTGCTGAGCCCGGAAGAGCAGAGCGACATAGAGCGCTGGCTCGACTCCGATGATCCTTCACGTACCGCACCACTCAGCGCGGGTTATCAGGGTGCCGTCTATTTGTACGAAGGCCCGAACGGCCGCCGCATCGTTAAAGAGCCGGCGGACAAAGGACTGGCGAGCCTGATCGCGCCGCGCATGTTGCGCCGCGAAGCGAAAGCCTATGCTGCTGTGAACGGTATAGCCGGTATCCCGCAAAGCTTCGGCATGTTGCGCAACAGGTATCTGGTGCTGGAGTTCATCGAAGGCGTTGGGTTGCGTGAGCCGGGCAATGGTATTCAAGACCGCGACCGGTTCTTCGCGGCGCTACTCGACATTATTAAAGCCGTGCACTCACGCAATGTCAGTCACAACGACCTCAAGCGTAAAGACAACATTCTTGTAGACCCGGACGGAAAGCCCGTTCTGCTCGATTTCGGTATGGCAGTGGTGCACCGCCGTCAGGGGTTCTGGTTCCGTCTGTTGCAGCGGATGGATTACAACGCGTGGATTAAAATTAAATACCACTACGCTATCGATACGATCACGCCTGAGGACTTGCCGTACTACCGGCCCACGTTGTTGGAAAGAGGCTTCCGGAGTCTGCGGAAGTTTTGGCGGACGATTACATTCCGACAATGGCGGAATGCGCGCAAAGAACGCAAAGAGCAGAAAAACGCTTAACTGGTTCCGGTTTTAGCGTGATCGGTTTTCAATACGCCGCGGTTCTGTTCCGCCACGCTCACACACTTGCGCAAATTCTCCCGCCACGCGCACATCAAAGGTGCGTTCCTGCCACGTTACAAAGATCTGATAGCCCGGTGTAATCACCTGTGCATACATCATGTCCGGTTCCGGGCAGTCGAGGCTTGAGTCACTAAACTCCACCGTGTATTTCTCAGCGACGCCGGTTTCATCGACAGGGGCGCCTACTTTGTTCGCAACAGCAGTGCGGGCGGCCAGTTCTTCGGGCGGAATAGCAGCGCCGTTCGGGTTTTGTGACTGAGTGCTGCAGGCAACCGCGAATAAGGCGGTGAGAGCCAGCAACGAAAGGGTCTTCATATTCTTCATGGACGTAACGATACGCCGGTATGCGGTGATTTTGAAGCATCTGAGCGTAAGCGCTTGCCGTACTTGTGCCGAAGACGGGATAGGGTACATTTAAGACATAGCAAGGCCTCCTGAATAACAATAATGCGCGGAAGGCGCGGAGCAAGATCATGGAATTAGCTGCTGCTGTCCTGCGGTTTCTGGTTTACCTGTTTGTCTCGCTGATCGGTTTGGCGGTACTGGCGGCTGCTGTTATGTACGTGGTCGACCGCTCTCAGACGAAACACGCAATACGTCGTAATTTTCCGGTCGTAGGGCGTTTCCGGTACATGTTTGAACACCTCGGCGAATTCTTCCGCCAGTACTTCTTTGCGCTGGACCGGGAGGAAATGCCATTCAACCGTGCCGAGCGGTCCTGGGTGTATCGCGCCGCTAAGGGCATCGACAACACGGTAGCGTTTGGTTCCACCCGCGACCTGCGACGAGTGGGCACTGTTATCTTCGCCAATACCGCTTACCCGACGCTTGAAGAAGACAGCGTGCCGCCTAACGCCTACATCATCGGTCCTTATGCCCGTAAGCCCTATGGCACTGACCGGTTCTTCCATATATCCGGCATGAGTTACGGTGCGATTTCCAAACCTGCGGTACAGGCGCTGGCACATGGCGCCAGGAAAGCCGGGTGCTGGTACAACACCGGTGAGGGTGGTTTGTCGCCTTATCATCTGGAGGCGGGTTGCGACATCGTTTATCAGATTGGCACCGCCAAGTACGGCGTGCGCAACGGTGATGGCGGCTTTGATGACGATAAGCTGCGGGCGATGGCCGAACATAAACAGGTGCGCATGTTCGAGATCAAGCTCAGTCAGGGTGCCAAGCCCGGCAAAGGTGGCATTCTGCCCGGCGTAAAAGTGTCGGAAGAGGTGGCCGCTATTCGCGGTATTCCGGTGGGTGAGGATTCAATCAGTCCCAATCGCCATCCCGAGATTACCGATGCAGCCTCGCTGCTGGACATGATCAATCATGTGCGTGAAGTCACGGGTAAGCCGGTAGGTTTTAAAGTGGTGATGGGCGGCTTCTGCTGGTTGCGCGACCTGTTTGAAGAAGTAAACAGGCGCGGCATCGAGTCGGCACCCGACTTCATTACTGTCGATTCCGGTGACGGCGGCACGGGCGCAGCGCCGCAGCCGCTTATCGATAACGTTGGTCTTCCGGTGCGTGAAAGTCTGCCGAAAGTAGTCGATGAGCTTCGTCACTACGGCTTGCGCGACAGGGTCATGGTAATTGCCAGCGGCAAACTGATTGGCCCTGAGTATGTGGCGGGGGCGATTTGCGCCGGAGCTGACTTTGTCGTTTCTGCACGCGGCTTTATGTTTGCGTTGGGTTGTATCCAGGCGCTCCAGTGCAATAAGAATACCTGTCCAACGGGTATCACAACTCACGACCCGAAGTTGCAGCGGGGTTTGGTTCCCGAAGACAAGGCGGAGCGCGTGTACCGTTATCAGCGGTCCATTGAAAAAGAGGTGGGTGTGATTGCTCACTCCTGCGGGGCGCAGCGCCCACGTGAACTGGAACGCCGTCACTGCCGGATCGTGCAGGAGGATGGTCTGTCTGTACCTATGGATGAACTGATGCCCGATCGTCAGGACGGGCGTAGCTCGTCCTGACGATCGAAACGGCAGAAGTTCGATCGGCAAAGCACTGCTTTGCCGATCATTGAGCTATACGCATGACGGTGGCTTTGGCAAAGAAACCGCAGAAGTTCGATCGGAAAAGCACTGCTTTTCAGATCACTTAGCTATACGCATGACGGTGGCTTTGGCAAAGAAATCGTGGAACTTCGATCGGTAAAGCACCGCTTTTCAGATCACTAGGCAAGCCGAATGGCATTCATACCGGTTAAGCAAAAGGTGGAAGTTCCATCGGAGAATCACTGATTCTCCGATGTGGTTCAGGTTGGAAAGATGTCAAAAAAAAGCCCCGCGATGCGGGGCTTTTTTTAGTCTTCCAGAAGGAAAGATCTGAGCTGATCCGAGCGGCTCGGATGACGAAGTTTACGCAACGCCTTCGCCTCAATCTGACGAATACGCTCACGGGTCACGTCGAACTGCTTGCCCACTTCCTCAAGGGTGTGGTCCGTGTTCATTTCGATACCGAAGCGCATGCGCAGTACTTTCGCTTCACGCGGGGTCAGGCCTGCCAGCACAGAGCTGGTGGTTTCTTTCAGGCTTGAGCCGGTCGCTGATTCGATCGGAGATGCCTCGGTGACGTCCTCAATGAAATCGCCCAGGTGTGAATCTTCATCATCACCAATCGGGGTTTCCATAGAGATCGGCTCTTTAGCGATCTTCAATACTTTGCGGACTTTGTCTTCAGACATGTCCATGCGTTCTGCCAGTTCTTCCGGAGTGGGCTCGCGACCCATTTCCTGCAGCATCTGGCGCGAAATACGATTCAGCTTGTTGATCGTTTCGATCATGTGAACCGGAATACGAATCGTGCGGGCCTGATCCGCGATAGAGCGGGTGATAGCCTGACGAATCCACCAGGTTGCATAGGTAGAGAACTTGTAACCGCGACGGTATTCGAACTTGTCGACGGCTTTCATCAGACCGATATTGCCTTCCTGAATCAGATCAAGGAACTGCAGGCCACGGTTGGTGTATTTCTTCGCGATAGAGATGACGAGGCGGAGGTTGGCTTCAACCATCTCTTTCTTGGCGCGACGTGCCTGGGCTTCGCCGAGGGTCATTTCACGGTTGATCTCTTTGATCTCGGTGATGCTCAGACGGCTCAGCTCTTCCAGAGTGACCAGCTTGCGCTGGGTCCGCAGGATTTCGTCTTTAGACTTCGACAGAATAGAAGAGTACTTGCGCTTGGCGCGAATGTGCTTTTCGATCCAGTCGAGGTTGGTTTCGTTTTTCGGGAAGCTCGAGATGAAGTCTTTGCGCTGCATGCCGGCTTCTTTCACGCAGATCGCCATGATGTGGCGCTCTGACTTGCGAATCAGGCCGATGGTGTCACGCATGTTCTGCACCAGCGCATCGAACAGACGCGGTGCCAGACGGACTTCGGCGAGATTGTCGATCAGCATCTGGCGCTGTTTATCCAGCTCAGCCTGAGCTTTCTTGGTTTTCTTTTTATCGCGTTCTTCGAGAGCAGCCAGTACTTTCTTCTGGCGCAAGAATACTGAACGGAATTTTTTGGCGACTTCCTTCGGATCCGGGCCGGTGTCGGGCTCTGCGTCGTCATCTTCACCTTTCGGTGCGGCAGGCGGGACTACGTCAGGCGCATTGGGATCGATGAAGGCAATCATCAGATCGGCTTGTTTGGTTTCGCCGGCTTTCACTGACTTCCAGACATCTTCAAGCATGTCCATCGTCGGCGGGAACGTTATGAGAGCAGCCTTCATCTGATTCAGGCCTTTCTCGATACGTTTGGCGATTTCGATTTCGCCTTCGCGGGTCAGCAGCTCAACAGTACCCATCTCACGCATATACATGCGGACCGGGTCGGTGGTGCGGCCGAACTCGCTGTCAACGGTAGCAATCGCAGCTTCAGCTTCTTCCTGAGCTTCTTCATCATTGGTTACGGCAGTGTCGGACAGCACAATAGATTCTGCATCCGGCGCCTGCTCGTAAACGGTAATGCCCATGTCGTTAATCATGTTAACGATGTCTTCGATCTGTTCCGGATCGACGATGTCGTTAGGCAGATGATCATTGACCTCGGTATAGGTCAGATACCCCTGTTCCTTGCCACGGGCAATCAGGAGTTTCAGCTGGGATTGTTTTGTAGTTTTTTCGGTTGTCTGGCTTTTAGACTGTTCGCTCACGCGGTCTTCCTCACGATTGATACCAGAGACGGCTTGCGCGGATCGCGCAAAGCGCGCCATTGTACGCAAATGCCTGCTTTCAGGCTAGATTTTGGTCTCATTAAGGTGCTTTCGCTGGCCGCAGCCTGCCGGATGCTGCAGCATATTGTTGAAAGGCTTACTCCCCTTGACCTGCAGCCCGCCCTTTAGGTTCCCCCGGCGGCTTCAGATCCCCTGTGCCGCAGCGCGGCATTTGTTATTTTTATTGCTTTGCGCTGATGACAGCGCTATTTCCCCGAATTGCCGGTTTAGAACGGGTATATCGTTTCGTCTTCTTTTTCGCCGCTTACGTTTGTTGGTGCTTCGCCAACGGCAGGCTGCTGTCCAGCACCTTCTTCCGCCGGAGCGGCGTTTCGACCCGACTTCCAGCGCAAAAGTTCCTGATACTCGGCAGTCTCCTCCGCAGTAAAACCGAACTCGGCTTTGGCAGTGAGTTCTTCCAGCCGGGCGTGCTTATCGCTGCCGACGATAGAGTTCAGGATGTCCTGAACTTCCTCCGTCGGGTTTTTCATCGGCGGAATGGGTTGACCCTGAAGCTTCTCCAACGGCTCGCGCTCCGGCCGGTCATGGAAACGCTGAATCAGTGCGCCACTTGATATGCCGGGTTGTTGCCCGACTATTTCGAGCAACTCGATCAGCAGAGGAATGCCGGCTTGTTCGGTCGACTTCAAGACTTCCGGTATTTCAATCGATTCAAGATCGGCACAGCGGTGCATGATGATGCGAATGGCTTTCCGTACCGGGGTGCCGCCACCGGCTTGTTTGGTTCTGCCGGTCACCGTGCGTGTGTACTGACGTTCTGCACCCGGAGCACTCGGCGCCTCGCCGATGTGTTGTGACAGGCGGCCGCTGCTTAAGCCCACGGCTTCGGCAACTTTCTGCTGCAGCAGGTCGCGGTACACACCATCCGGCATCCGCTGCAACAGTGGCTTCGCCAGTTCCGCGAGACGCGCACGACCGTCCACGCTGCTCATGTCGGTCTGGCCGCTCAACTCCTGCAACATGTAGTCGGACAGCGGCAGCGCATCTTCAAGACGCCGGTTAAAGCCGACTGTGCCTTCGGTCTGGACGATGGTGTCCGGGTCTTCCCCGTCCGGCAGGAACAGGAATCGAATCTGATGGCCGTCACGTAGTTCCGGCAGGCTCACATTAAGTGCTTTCCAGGCGGCATCGCGACCGGCGCGGTCGCCGTCAAAACAGAACACTATGTCGGGTGTCAGGCGGAACAGTCGTTTCAAGTGGTCCGGTGTAGTCGCGGTGCCCAGAGTAGCTACGGCATTTTTCACGCCGTGCTGTGAGAGGCTGATGACGTCCATGTAGCCTTCGACCACGATGATGCTGTCGAAACGACGTACGGCCTGACGGGCTTCGTAAAGTCCGTAAAGTTCACGGCCTTTGTGGAAGACAGGTGTCTCCGGGGAGTTCAGGTATTTCGCGCCATCGTCTTTCTTCATCGTGCGGCCGCCGAAGCCGATCACCCGGCCGCGGATGTCTCGAATCGGAAAGATGATGCGGTCGCGGAAGCGGTCGTAGACACGGTCTTCTTTGCGAATAACCAGGCCTGCGGTCAGTGCGGTCTCACGCTTAACTGCATCGTTGGCAACGTTCTTTATCAGGTTGTCCCAGCCATCCGGCGCGAAGCCCAGCATGAAAGTTTGTGCGGTAGTGCCGTCCAGCCCGCGTGACTTCAAATAGTCGACAGCATTCTGAGCCGGCTTCAGTTGCTTCTGAAACCAGGCGGCAGATTCGGTTAACAGGTCATATACCGGTTGGTTGGAACTGACTGGTGCGTCAGTGTTCTCGCGGGGTACATCGACGCCGACGATAGAGGCGAGCTCTTCGATCGCTTCGACAAAGCTCAGCTTGTCGTGCTCCATTAGAAAACCAAGAGCTGTACCGTGCGCTCCGCAACCGAAGCAGTGATAAAAACCTTTGTCAGGGCTGACAGTAAAAGACGGGGTTTTCTCGTTGTGGAAGGGGCAGCAGGCTTTGTACTCGCGGCCCGCTTTTTTCAGCTGCACGCGATTGCCGATGACTTCGCCGAGGTCGGCCCGGCCAAGAAGATCATCGATAAAATCCTGTGGAATCAGTCCCGCCATAGAGCTGCGCCGGCTCCCCCAAAGCCAATAAATTCAGATGTTGACGCCCAACGTGCACCGTTCTGATGTGCACCGTCTTTGTTCACCGTTTTTGTTAACTGTTTTATTGTGTAGTTCGGTGCGTGGCGACAGTGTGTTCAGAATAAGCCTGAACAGGTGTCGAGTAAATGCTGGCGGGCAGATTGACCGCAGGCAAGCTTAGCCGGCGAGGCGGGCCTTCACTTTGCCGCTCAGCGCGCCCATATCCGCGCGGCCCTGAGCCTTGTCTTTCATGGCAGCCATGACTTTACCCATGTCTTTCATGCTGTCGGCGCCGGTGGCTGCCATCACTTCGTCGAGCAGGGTGTCCAGTTCAGCATCGCTGAGCTGTTCCGGCAGGTAGGCTTGCAGCAGTTCGGCTTCGGCCAGTTCCGCATCGGCGCGGTCCTGACGACCGGCATCCGCGTACTGTTTGGCAGAGTCTTTTAGCTGCTTGACGCTTTTCTCAATGACCGACAACACGACCGCATCGTCGAGTGCGTCGTTGCGTTCTTCAATCTCGCGTTTCTGAACAGCGGCGACGAGCATGCGCAGAGTGCTGACGCGTTCTTTCTCGCCTGCGCGCATTGCGTCTTTAATGTCGGACTGGATCGTTTCTTTCAGAGACATGGCAGCTTGCTCAGAATCAATTGCAGATAGTTGAAGTTTGCTGACGCTTTACCAAACATGGCGCACCCAATGGGTACGCCATGCGGAAAGATCTTAAATCTTTTGGCACTGCTCCTTATGAAAGGCGCAGTGTTTTAAATCTTATTAGTAAAGACGAACGTTGCGGTTGTTTTCGCGGGCATTCTTCTTCAGCTGGCGTTTAACAGCAGCAGCTTTTTTACGCTTACGCTCCTGAGTCGGCTTTTCGTAAGCTTCACGACGACGGAGTTCAGACAGAATGCCGGCCTTTTCACAGGACCGCTTGAAACGGCGCAGAGCCGCATCGAAATGTTCGTTTTCTTTTACGCGAACGCTTGGCACACCAAGTTCCTCAAAAAAATCAGGACAAAAAAAGCCAGCGCTTATGCTGGCGGGGGCGAAAATATACAACTACAGCTATGAAAATGCCAGTAAAATCACTGCTTTTAGTGGCCGCGGGCAGGGGAAATCCCCCAAACCCGCCTGATTCGGGGCTTTGAATGCGGGTTTTAGGCATAGAAAGCAGTTGCGACGAGACTGGCGTTGCTGTCTACGACAGCGCTAAGGGCTTGATTGGGCATCAGATTTTCAGTCAGGTGGAGATGCACGCCAAATTTGGCGGAGTCGTGCCCGAACTGGCTTCCCGTGACCATATCCGCAAGATTCTGCCGCTGATTGAGGCGACCTTAGAAGAAGCCGGGGTGCGCGGTCCGGAGCTGGACGGCGTGGCCTACACGGCCGGGCCCGGGCTAATCGGCGCGTTACTGGTGGGTGGCACGGTCGCAACCGGCCTGGCCATGGCGTGGGGCGTGCCGGCTATTCCCGTGCATCATATGGAGGCGCATCTGCTTGCGCCTTTAATTGAAGAAAACGCACCCGATTTCCCGTTTGTGGCTTTGCTGGTCTCCGGCGGGCATTCCATGTTGGTCGACGTGGCTGGTCCCGGCCAGTATGAAGTGATTGGGGAATCGCTCGACGATGCCGCCGGTGAAGCGTTTGATAAAACCGCCAAGTTGCTTGGTCTCGGTTATCCGGGCGGACCGGCGCTGGCCAAACTGGCTGATCAGAGCGATGTCGATAAGCACGACCTGCCGCGACCAATGCTGAAAAAGCCCGGGCTCGATATGAGTTTTAGTGGCCTGAAAACTGCAGTCATGCTGAAGGTCCGCGAGCTGGAAAACACCGGCAACTGGAATGAAACCGAAAAAGCCGATCTGGCGAACTCCTTTCAGGACGCAGTAGTTGAAACGCTGGTAAAGAAATCTTTGCGGGCGCTTGAGCAAACCGGTCGCGATACGCTCATCATTGCCGGTGGCGTGGGCGCTAACCGTCACCTCCGCGCTTCGTTGGAAGAGGAGCTGCAGAAGACCGGCAGACGGGTGTTCTATCCGCGGCCTGAATTCTGTACGGACAACGGTGCTATGGTGGCTCATGCAGGGCTGCTGCGCGTTCAGGACGGTCAGCCGGCTGCCGATGGCGTTATAGCCCGGGCGCGCTGGCCTTTGAATGAACTTTCCGCCATTGCTTAGTGAGTCGCCTTAGTCATAAAGGACTTGTATGGATATCGTCTTCATCAGAAAGCTGGATATCGAATGCATCGTCGGCATCTTCTCGTGGGAGCGGAAGATGCAACAGACCGTCAGTATCGACATCGATATGGGCACCGATCTGAGCAAAGCCGCCGAAACCGAAGACATCGCACATTGCGTTGATTACAAGTCGGTATCGCAGAGCGTGACCAAGCTGGTGCAGGAAGGCCGTTTCAAATTGGTCGAGACGCTGGCGGACCGCGTAGCTGCCCACATCCGCGAAGACTACGGCGTGCCCTGGGTGCGGGTCAGTGTGGCGAAGCCGGGTGCCGTGAAACATTCTGAAGCCGTAGGCGTCATTGTCGAGCGGGGCAGCAAAGACTGATGTCAGCCGACCCGGGTGACTTAACCGACGTGTTCGTCAGCGGTGGCAGCAATATCGATGCTGCTATCAATATCAAACAAGCCGTTGCCGGGCTGCGTGAAGAGTTTGGCGACTTAAGTATCTCCCGCGTTTACCGTTCTCCCGCTGTTGGTTTCGAAGGCGACGATTTCCTGAATCTCGTTATCGGTTTTAAAACTGACCGCAGCCCACACGATTGTGCCGCAGTGATGACCCGGCTTGAGGAAGCTGCGGGGCGCACTGATGATCAGCATGGGTTTACTGCCAGACCGCTTGATCTCGATATGGTGCTGTACGGCGACCTTGTCGACGACGACCCGGTACTGCGGCTGCCGCGCGATGACGTCGAGAAGTATGCGTTCGTGCTTGCGCCGCTTACCGAACTGGCGCCGTCATTCGTTCACCCGGTAACGGGCAAAACGATCGATGACATGTGGAATGAGTTTGATCAGGGCTCGGTCACGATGACCGTGGAAGCGCTGGGACTCTGAAATTCGGGTTCTGGCTGAAACTACCAGCCGACGCTGCGACCGCCGTCTACAGCGATGATCTGCCCGGTGATGTAGGGCGCATCTTTCACCAGAAACAACACGGTTCTGGCGATATCGGTGGGGTCGCCCACGCGCTTCATCGGCACCTGATTAACAATCGTCTGTGCGACTTTGTCCGGCATGCCTTCGTCCGGCCAAAGAATTGCGCCGGGTGATACACCGTTGACGCGTACTTCGGGTGCGAGGTCTTTGGCCAGGGTGCGGGTCAGCATCGCAAGACCGGCTTTGGCCGGGCCGTACACTGTGTGCTCTTTCAACGGGCGTACCGAGTGAATATCGACAATATTCACGATGCAGCCTTCGGTTTTCTTCAGATGCGGCAGTGCTGCCTGCGACAAAAACAGCGGCGCCTTCAGATTGCTGCCGATGAGGTCCAGCCATTGCTCTTCCGTGACGGTGCCCAGTGGTGTCGGGTAAAACGACGAAGCGTTGTTCACCAGAATGTCGAGCTGCCCGGTTTGTTCGAGCACCTTGTCGATCAGAGAGTTCAGCGCATCGTTATCCAGCAAGTCAGCTTGCACGGTAATGGCTGAACCTTCGCGAATACCATTCAGCGAATCAGCGAGTTCCTGCGCGGGTTTTTCCGAACCGCGGTAGTGAATCGCAATATTGGCGCCATGTTGATGCAGGGTTCTGGCGGTGCATTCGCCCAGACGCTTGCCCGCGCCGGTAATCAATGCCCATTTGCCGTTCAGGTTGGTCGCTTCGATGGTCAAGGGAGTTCTCTTGTTCAAGTGTTCTCTATAGGAGAGTTCTTTAGTGAACTCTCAGGGCGCCTAAGATTACACTAGAGCGCATGGCACACCAATTACCCGTTAATTTACCTATCCCCGACGAAGCTGCACGGCAGATCAGCGAGGCTCTGCAGCAGCGCATCACCGGCCGGATTGAGGCGGCCGGCGGCTGGCTGTCGTTTGAAGACTATATGGAAGCGGTCTTGTATGAGCCCGGGCTTGGCTACTACTCCGCGGGTGCCCAAAAGTTCGGCAGCGGCGGCGACTTTGTTACTGCCCCTGAAATATCCGCGGTGTTCTCGCGCTGTCTGGCGGGCCAGGTGGCTGCGGTTCTGGATAGCTCGCCGCAGGGCGTAGTGCTCGAGCTTGGTGCAGGCAGCGGCGCGATGGCAGCCGATATGCTGGCTGAGTTCGAGGCGCTGGATGCGATGCCCGCGAAGTATCTGATTCTGGAGCCCAGCGCTGATTTGCGCGAACGTCAGGAAGTGTTGATCAGTCAGCGCGTGCCACACCTACTGAACAAAGTGGAATGGCTCGACGAGCTGCCGGACCGGCGTATCAAGGGAGTTATTGTTGCGAATGAAGTGGTCGATGCGCTGCCGCTGCGTCTGTTCGCCGAGACACCGCAGGGGTTGATGGAGACGGGTGTGGTGCAAGGCCCGGATGGCTTTGCTTTTTCCGATAAACCCGCGGACTTCACCTTGCATGCGCTTATCTCACGACTGTCGGCACAGGTTGGTGGTCGCGAGAATTGGCCGGATACATTCCGTTCCGAGATTCGTACCAGTCTGGACGACTGGTTTGCCGCAGTAGCCGACTCGCTGGAGTATGGTGCGATGATTTTTGTGGACTACGGTGCGGTCCGCCGTGAGTTTTACCGGGGCGAGCGGGCTAATGGCACTTTGCAGTGTTTCTTCCGGCATCGTGTCCATGACGATCCGTTCTGGTATCCGGGTTTGCAGGACATTACCGGTTGGGTTGATTTCACTCAGCTTGCAGAAAACGCTGTGGCGGCCGGTTTGCAGGTGGCGGGCTTCTCAACGCAGGCTCAGTTTTTGCTGAACGCCGGTGTCGATCAGCAGGTCAACCTGGCGGGTGCCGCAACGCCCGAAGAGCAGGCGAAGCTTGCTGCCGCGGTCCGCAAGCTGATGCTGCCCGGAGAGATGGGTGAGGTGTTCAAGGCGATGCTGTTTACAACAGCCGGTGTGGAAACGCCGCCCGGTTTCGGCGGCCGGGATTTGCGCACCAGTTTGTAAGGCGTCGGGTTCGTCTAGCGCTTTTTCTTTTTCGCGCGGGGCTTTACGCCTTTAATAGCGGCCACCCGCAGTTCATGAATGCGCTTACCAATCGCTTTGCCGCTCAGTTCCGGTTCGACATCCGCCGCGCTTATTGCCGTAGCAGCAGCCAGGCATTTTTTTAGCAGCGTTGCCTGCGGGTAGGGGTCTTCTTCCATGCCGGTGCGGCCGCGCGCATCCGCTTCACAGCCAATCAGAAACGCTTCGAATCTTTCGGGCTTGCGGAATGCATCAACCGATTCAAACAGTTTCAATAGTGTTTCCGGCCTGAGTTCTTTGGCTTTGTGGCTGTGCAGATGATATTGCGAGACATGTCTGGCGAGGTCGCGGAACCGGTTGGGTGCGCCGGTTCGTTTGCACAGCGCTTCGATTAACGCCACGCCCTTAACCTCATGGCCACGATGCGAGGGCCAGTATTCTTCGGGTGTTAAGCCTTTGCCAAGATCATGAACCAGTGCGGCGAAGCGGGTCGCCGGATCACCGGACAGGCGTGCCGCCACCTGCAGCGACATCAGCGAGTGAACACCGGTGTCGATCTCCGGGTGCCAGTGTTCCGGTTGTGGCACACCGAACAGCGCATCCAGTTCCGGAAAAATGACGGCAAGTGCGCCGCAGTCACGCAGCACCTGAAAGAACACATCCGGCGATTGTGTTTCGAGCGCAAGCTGGGTTTCGCGCCAGACGCGTTCGGGTGACAGTTCACTTAGTTCACCGTTGCCGCTCATGGTGGTTATCAGCTGCATAGTTTCCGGTGCGATGGTGAAACCCAGATGTGTGAAGCGGGCGGCGAAACGTGCCACTCGCAGTACCCGCAGAGGGTCTTCACCGAAGGCATCCGAGACATGTCTTAGCAGCCGTTGTTCAATGTCCTGCAGACCGTTGTAGGGGTCGATCAGAGTGCCATCTTCTGTTTCCGCTATTGCATTAATCGTGAGGTCACGACGCTTCAAGTCATCTTCGAGCGTGACGTCGGGGCCGGCGAAAACTTCAAAGCCTGTGTAGCCTGAGCCCGACTTTCTCTCGGTGCGTGCCAGTGCGTATTCTTCGCGGCTCTGCGGATGCAGAAATACCGGGAAGTCTTTGCCTACCTGTTTGTAGCCGGCATCCAGCAGTTCCTGCGGCGAGCCGCCCACAACAACCCAGTCAGACTCCTTTACAGGAAGCCCGAGTTGTTTGTCGCGCACTGCGCCACCGACCAGGTAGGTATTCATAGCGTTCATTGTATCGACAGCGGTGCGCATAAAAAAAGCTCCTGAAAAAAGAGCACAAAAAAAGGCGCAGCATTGCGGCTGCGCCTTTGGTTTTGCAACGTTCGTGCCTGCCTTAGCGAATCTGGATCAGCGAATCTGAATCAGCGAATCTGGATCAGCAAGGCACGGTTGCCGCGGATGATGCGTAATACCAGTACTGCCTGACCCTCAATCGCGTCCGCGAGTTCCTGCGGGTTGCTGACCTTAGACTTGTTCAGCGAGGTGATCAGGTCGTTCGGACGCAGACCGTTCTGGGCTGCAGGGCTATTCTGCGCAACACTTTTCACGAGTACTGCCGGTTCGCTGTACAGCCCCTGCGACGGTGAGTAGGAACCGAACTCTGCGCCGGCCAAACCCGGATGCAGCTCGTCGGCTTCAACAGTCGCCATCGATTCCAGATCACCCAGTGTGGCGGTGACTGTCTTTTTGCTGCCGTCACGAAGTACTGTGACCTTCACTTCTTCGCCGCCACGGCGCAGGCCGATGGAGTTGCGGAGTTCAGCGGAGCCGGTAACGGGTTTGCCATCGATAGCTGTGATGATGTCGCCGACTTCGATACCGGCCTGCTCAGCAGCCGAGCCCGGGACAACTTCCTGCACCAGCGCGCCATCCATTTCTTCCATGCCGAACGCTTCGGCGGTTTCGGGCGTGAAGTCGCTGATGCTCACGCCCAGCAGCCCGCGTTTCACTTCACCAAATTCGAGAATCTGGTCCATGATCGATTTGGCCATATTCGACGGTACGGCGAAGCCGATGCCGATGTTGCCGCCGCTCTGACTGAAGATGGCGGTGTTAATGCCGATCAACTCGCCACGGAGATTGATCAGTGCGCCACCTGAGTTGCCCGGGTTGATGGAGGCGTCGGTCTGAATAAAGTCTTCGTAGCCGTTGCGGCTGATGCCGGTGCGGCCCAGTGCACTAACGATGCCCTGTGTCACAGAGTGCTGCAGACCGAAGGGGTTACCGATGGCAACAACGAAGTCGCCGACGCGGATCTGGTCGGAGTTACCAAAAGAAATTTGTTTCAAATCTTTTGGCTCATTCACCTGAATCACGGCGATGTCGGTGCCCGCATCAGAGCCGATCACTTTCGCATCGAGAGTACGACCGTCGTTCAGCGTGATCATTATTTCGTCGGCATTTTCAACGACGTGATGATTCGTAAGGATGTGACCTTTCTTGGCATCAACAATGACGCCTGAACCGGCACTGGCAACTTCCCGTTCACCACCTTGCATGCCCGGCGGAAGTCCGAAGAAACGCTGAAAGAAAGGGTCTTCCATTAACGGATTAGACGGCGCCTGCACAGTACCCTTGGTGGCAATGCTGACCACGGCCGGGCCGGTGTTGTCGACCAGTGGTGCCAGACTTGGCAGTTCTTTGCCGTCAATGGATGCGGGCAGGGCGGCGTGCGCACTTGCGGTCAGGAACATCGCGCCAAGTAGTGAAAGAAGCATTGGCGTGAAGCGTGTTCTTATCGAGATGGGTAAAGCGGGTGTCATAAATAGCCTTTATTTGCTGTCTATAAGACTTATGGGTCTGTTGCGGTAAAAAACAACCGCCTGATTTATGAAATCAGGCGGCTAAGCATAACGACATTCGTGTAATTGGAAAGTTCCTGTTTGCGGATGCCGGTTGCCCTATGACTGCCCGGCAGCAGGCGGCTCATATCACGCCGATCCGACGGATCCTGCCCGCTTAGGGAGGCATCACGTTAGGCTGGTGTTGGCCCTGTACGAGCGGGACCGGGGCGGTCGCTGAGAGAGGTTTTTCTGTGGATAAACCCGGACCTGCTAATGGGAAATCTATTGGGTAATCCATTTTCATTTGCTGGAAAAACAGGGCTTAGCAGGCCACGACCTGTGGATAACTTGTGAATAAGTGGTGAATTAACGGGGTATAACTGACCACAACATGTTGTGGTCGGGTGCTCCCGGCCACAAGCCGGAGAGGGTAAAAATAATTGCATTCCGCATCCGCATGAAAACGCCTAAGTATCTGTAAAATAAGGTTAATAATACTATCTGCAAGCTGCATATTTCGCTTGACAGCAGACGGTTACAGGCATAATCTATTTTCATGTTGGCACAACATGTAGTGGTGCTGACTGCGCAAACGGGTTATTTCCGGGGGAAAACGGTCGTACAGGCTTGATTTCAAGCCGATTCAGGCTGTTTTCGGTCATTTTTGAGCGCCATTTTTTGCAGGATGCTGGCGTTTAAATGGCTCATCGGCAGGTTTTCTGCCTTTTCCCGGTCAATGTTCCGAATTGGCTTGGGCGATTCTCTGGTCATTAGTCTGGACATCAGAAAGAAGGGCTCTTGTTGTTTTGAGCTTGTCGTTTGTCTGGTCGTGTTTTTGGCAGTGCTGCAATGAACACGGTCAGATAGCCGGAGATCAGACAACCGGAGCATCTTCAGATTTGCGTGGTCAACAACAAGACAGGCGTCAGGCGGTGAAGGTAAGAGAGCAGTCCGGCGTCAGGAATGACCAACGTAAAGCAGTAAACAGAACGTAGCTGAATATTAATAAGAACCAGGGATAGGGCAGCGGGCAGCGGACCCGCGTATCGACAAGGACAATCGAGAGATTGGGGGAAAAGATCCGACAATGAGCACTGCAGCAGACAAACTAAACAACGAAGCAACGACCATTGCGTTCCAGGAAGCATCTGTAGATATCTGGGACAAGAAATACCGCCTTAAATCCAAGCACGGCCAGACCATCGATGAAACCATGGACGACACCTACCGACGTGTTGCCCGCGCGCTGGCTGATGTAGAGCAGGAAAGTGAACGCGACAAGTGGTACGAGTCGTTCCACTGGGCGCTGCGCACCGGTGCAATCCCTGCGGGCCGCATCATCTCGAACGCCGGCGCGCAGGAACATAAACCTGCTACCTCAACGATTAACTGCACCGTTTCCGGCACTGTCGGTGACTCGATGCATGACATCCTCGAGAAAGTTCACGAAGCCGGTCTGACTTTGAAAGCCGGTTGCGGTATCGGTTACGAGTTCTCAACACTGCGTCCGAAAGGCGCCTACGTTTCAGGTGCCGGTGCTCTGACATCAGGTCCGCTGTCGTTCATGGATATCTACGACAAGATGTGCTTCACCGTGTCGTCTGCCGGTGGCCGCCGTGGCGCTCAGATGGGCACCTTCGATGTCGGTCATCCCGACGTGATGGATTTCATTAAGGCGAAGCGTGAAGACGGCCGCCTGCGTCAGTTCAACTTGTCACTGCTGGTTACCGACGGCTTCATGCAGGCTGTACGCGACGGTAAAGACTGGACCCTGGCGTTCCCGCTGGACCTGAAACAACTGGAATCGGAAGACGTCGATCTGAACGACGAGTCAGAAGTAGTCTGGCGCGACTGGCCGGTTACCGATGGTTATGTGACCAACGAAGAGGGTCTGGTCGCATGCCGTATCTACAAGACCATGCCGGCGGCCCGCCTGTGGGACCTGATCATGGCGTCCACCTATGATTTTGCCGAGCCGGGCTTTGTTCTGATCGACAAAGTGAACGAGATGAACAACAACTGGTTCTGCGAAAACATTCGCGCAACCAACCCCTGTGGCGAGCAGCCGCTGCCGCCATACGGTTCCTGCCTGCTGGGTTCGGTCAATCTGACCCGTTTTGTTGAGAATGCATTTGCTGAAGGTGCCGAGTTCGACTGGGAGAAATTCCGCGAAGTCGTGGCTGTGTTCACCCGCATGCTCGACAACGTTGTTGAAATCAACGGTCTGCCGCTGGGAGGCCAGCGTGACGAGATTATGCGTAAGCGTCGTCACGGCATGGGCTTCCTGGGTCTGGGTTCTACCCTCACCATGCTGCGCATGAAGTACGGCAGCACCGAGTCGGTAGAGTTCACCGAGAAAGTGGCCCGTGAACTGGCGATTGCCGGCTGGGAAGCAGGCCTCGAACTGTCGCGTGAGAAAGGCCCTGCTCCGATCATGCTCGAAGAGTTCGATGTGACGCCGAAGATGTTGCGTCAGCGTCCGGACATGGCTGCCGACGGCTACAAAGTGGGCGACAAAGTGTCGGGTCGTATCCTGCACGGTCGTTACAGCCGTTACATGCAGCAACTGGCAGAAGTGGCGCCTGCGCTGGTCGAAGATCTGATTAACGAAGGTGCCCGCTTCACGCATCACAGTTCAATTGCACCAACCGGCACGATTTCCCTGTCGCTGGCGAACAATGCCAGTAACGGTATTGAGCCGAGCTTTGCGCACCATTACGGCCGCAACGTGATCCGCGAAGGCAAGAAGACCAAAGAGAAAGTTGATGTGTTCTCTTACGAGCTGCTGGCCTACCGCAATCAGATCAATCCGAACGCGATGCCGTTTTCCGAGAACGAAAGCGAACAGCTGCCGGACTACTTTATTACTGCAGAAGACATCACTCCTACCGAGCACGTCGATATTCAGGCGGCAGCGCAGAAGTGGGTCGACTCATCTATCTCCAAAACCGCGAATGTCCCGACCGACTTCCCGTACGAAGAGTTCAAGGACATTTATCTGTATGCCTACGAACAGGGTCTGAAAGGTTGCACTACCTTCCGCTTTAATCCCGAAGCGTTCCAGGGCGTATTGGTTAAAGAGACCGATCTGAAAAATACCGAGTACACATTCACGCTGGAAGACGGCAGTGAAGTGACTCTGAAGGGCGATGAGGAAGTCGAATACGACGGTGAGATTCACACCGCAGCGAACCTGTTCGACGCACTCAAAGAAGGCTACTACGGCAAGTTCTAAGGCTTCCGCCCGCACAAGATTAAGGAATAAAGATGGCTATTAGTATTGATAAACCGATCGTCGGATACCGCGTAGGCAAAGACGAGCCGGAAGTTAAAGAAGAAGCACCGGCAAAAGAAGTTGCCCGTGAGACCAGTGCCGACGGCAAAGTCGTGCGCATGCACGAAAAGCTGGAGCGCCCGGATATGCTCCGCGGTTCCACCTATAAGGTGAAAACACCGGTTTCCGACCACGCGATGTACGTCACCATTAACGATGTTGTGCTGAATGAGGGCACCGAGCATGAAACCCAACGTCCGTTCGAGATTTTCATTAACTCGAAGAACCTCGATCACTACCAGTGGATCGTGGCGCTGACCCGGATCATGTCAGCCGTATTCCGTAAGGGTGGCGACGTGACCTTCCTGGTGGATGAGCTGAAAGCCGTGTTCGACCCGCGCGGTGGTTACTGGCAGCCGGGTGGTATGTTCATGCCGTCAATCATTGCTGAACTCGGCCACATCGTAGAGAAGCATCTGCGCTTCATCGGCATGCTGGGCGACGATGGTCCTGACGAGCATCAGCGTAAGTTGATCGAAGCCAAGCGCCGTGCATTTGAAGAATCGCAGAAGCAGACCGATGCGTTTGCACAGGATGCGCATCAGGCAGAGCCGGCCGCCGATGGTGAAGCACCGCAGTTCCCGCCGGGATCGCAGCTGTGCAGTAAGTGTTCGACCGTGGCTGTTGTCATGATGGACGGATGCATGACCTGTCTCAGTTGTGGAGACTCTAAGTGTGGGTGATTTGAGCGATGCTTTTTGCGGCTGACGTTGTTGGAAGCTTGCCCGAAGATCCTCACGTATTCGCATATACGCTCCGGTCTTCAACCAAGCTTCCGCCTAGTCAGCCACAAAAACCTTCGGCTCAAATCCAGTCGCTAACCCTGTTGTTGTTCCACACCAGAATTCTCGGCTGACAATGCTTTAGAAGGACAAATGGCAAAACGTCCGGCTGAAAAGCTCTAGAAGGCCGGGGAAGAAAGATTTAAATCCCTGTCGGGCCAAAGAAAATAATGAAGGGCAGTACGGGGTGGAAGTATTGCTAGACAGAAGTACCAAAAATAAGAAAGCCGGAACAGAAGAATATCCGGATCGAATCGCGGGGGACTTTGTGCGCAAAGTAAGTCCCTTTCTCTGAGGGCCCTACTCTGTAGGGCCCTTTTTTTCAGCGGCGCTTTTTCCACCTGACATCGTTGCTGATGTTTTCTGAAATCCTCACGTACCACCCGTACGCTCCGGCTTCAGAAAACATCAGCGCCTCGTCAGGCAAAAAAATCGCCGGCTGAAAAGGTGCGTGGGGCAAAGGCCTGGCCGGCGACCAAACTGGTCCGGCTGAAAAGGTGCGTGGAGCAAAGGCCTGGCCAGACGAAAAAATGCTCCGGCTGAAAAATGCCGTGATCGGTGGGGGGAGTCCGTCGGCAAAACATGCGGCTGAAAATGCTGCTGTGCTAACATCCGTGCAGGGCAATTTGATACAGGCGCAGGGGACTAAATGAGTCTTACCGTACCCGATTTTTCGACCGTCAAAATTCTGGTGGCGGGCGATCTGATG
>Ga0209692_10001301_pt1 | contig 35376 bp, 37 predicted proteins | sample tdDd472_FD_187129 | JGI IMG/M metagenome (GOLD analysis project Ga0209692, IMG submission 187129) | Marine sediment microbial communities from the Atlantic coast under amendment with organic carbon and nitrate - tdDd47.2 (SPAdes)... | ecosystem: Environmental > Aquatic > Marine > Coastal >...
TGATCCTGATAACGCCCTATGCGATGGACCTAACAGTCTTCCGCTTGATCAGGCTGAAGCCCTTCTCACCCGTCTTAAAGCTATCTGGGAGCTAAACAATGCCTAATAGCGCGCTGATGCTCGCCAAAAGCATAAAGCTGCTTGTCTTGGACGTCGACGGCGTCCTGACCGACGGTGGCCTGTATTATGGTGACGATGGCATCGCAATGAAGCGTTTCAATGTTCAGGATGGCTTTGGTATCAAGCTGGCACAATCTGTCGGCCTTGAAATTGGTGTCATCACCGGCCTTAACCAAAAACCAGTTGAAACCCGAGTTAAAGAACTAGGAATCAAGCATTATTATCCCGGAAAACATCAAAAAGTTCCGCTTTTTGAAGAAATGTGTGAAAAAGTCGGTGTTGATCCGTCCGAAGCCGCATTCATTGGTGATGACTGGATCGATGTAGGCGTCATGCGTCGCGCCGGATTGGCCATGAGTGTTCCTAACGCCATGCCTGAAGTCATAAAAGAAGCAGACTGGGTTTCCACACAAAAGGGCGGCCATGGTGCGGTTCGTGAGGCTATCTCTTTCATTCTTGAAGCCCGAGGGCTCAAGGATGAAGCCTGGAAACAGTGGGCAGGTTAAATGAAAGGGCGTCCGGCTCTGACTCTTTTTGTGATTTTCGTCGTCGGCCTTGCGCTCGGGGGAGTAATCAAGGCTGTTTTTTTCTCCGATCCGATCATTGAAGAGGTCCCAGTTGAAACTGGAATTGAAAAGTCCCGTCAACGCCTGCTCGATGAGGCGAATGTTACGGCTGAAGATATTGAATTGGTTCAGGGGAAACAAGGTGCCATGACTTGGAAATTACTAGCAAAAAGTGCGAAGTATAACCAAGAAAAGAACCTTGTTGGTGTTGAGCGCCCTCAGTTGACAGCCTTCTATGGTGAAGATCGTCAGGAAGTGTATGTTAAGTCAGAGAGGGGAGACATTGATCAAACCAATGACAATCTGACATTGTATGATGGTGTCACCGGACGTTTTGGTGATATTGCTCTTGATGCACAGCATCTTGATTATGTTGGAGCTATTGATAAGGTGTATCTCAAAGGCGGTGTTACCGTGCGCCGGCCGGATATGATCATAAAGGCAGTTGCCGTGGAAATTGATCTTGTTAGTCGTCAATTAATTGCGGCTGGCGGAGTTGAAGCGCTATTAGCGCCCAAGGGTATTAAACAAAGTCCCTTATATAATGAATAGTGAAGGAGTAACTCTCCGATGAAGAGCGTATACATTTTTTTGATCGCATCATTCCTGGCTATTTCTATACTGTCAGGCGTTGGTTTTGCCGAGGGCTGGGGCGAAATTCGCGAGGCCACTCTCAATCTCAATGTTCGTGAAAAGCGGACACCGAAAAGTGAGCATATCGTAACACTTGCCAAAGGCCAGCGTATTAAGGTCGATTTTCTGAAAGACGGTTGGGTTGCAGTGTTCAACCTCAATGAATCCAAGCGAGAAGAATCGAGAGCAATAGGATACGCCAACATCAGGTATCTCAAAGTTGTTTCTATTGAACAGCAGTCAAAGGCCGAATCAGTTGTTGCTGCTAAGAAAATTGAACAGAATGTCAAAAGCGGTGAAGGCGAAGTTAAGGCAGTAGTCGCTACTGAACCTCCACCAAACCCGATAAAGGTTGGCATCGACCCCAGTCGTATTCCGGTCAAGATCACTTCAGATCGCATGATATATGATGAAAACAGAAAGATGGTGTCTTTTGTTGGCAATGTCGTTGCCGAACATGGACAATTGACTTTGTGGGCCAAAAAATTGTCTGCGTATTTCTCTTCAAAAGGCGGTAAAACCCTTGGTGCCGATAGCGTTGATAAGATCATCGCGGAAGGCAATGTGCGCGCTAAAAAAGAGAATACGGAAGGCACATGTGGCAAGCTGACATATTTTGTTGATAAGCAATTGCTTAAAATGGAACAAGATCCCGTCCTTAAGGATGGTCCCAATAGTCTGACAGGTGAAGTCATCAATTTTCATATCCAAGAGAACCGGAGTGAAGTCGTCGGTGGTAAAGGCCAGCGGGTCAAAGCCATTTTCATGACTCCGGAAAAGATGAAGGTGCAGTAAATGGCTGAAGGATTGAGGGCTGCCAACCTTTCCAAGCGATATGGCCAAAAAGAGGTCGTGCACGGTATCAACCTGGAGCTAAACCCTAAGGAAGTTGTGGGTTTGCTAGGTCCGAATGGCGCTGGCAAGACGACGACTTTTTATATGCTTGTTGGCATCGTAAAGCCTAATACCGGCCATGTCTCACTTGACGGCAAAGTGATGACCGACAAACCACTGCATGAACGTGCCCGTTTGGGAGTGAGCTATCTTCCGCAGGAAAGCTCAATTTTTAAAAAACTTACCGTTCGTCAGAATCTTCAGATTATTCTTGAGCAAACGTCCTTGAATTCGGCAGCTCAAAGAAAACGTGCTGATGAACTGATGGATATGTTTACCATTACAAAGCTGGCCGACCAGGCTGCCATGTTCTTGTCTGGTGGAGAACGTCGGAGGCTTGAAATTGCCCGATCATTGATTCTTGATCCCCAATTCATACTTCTCGATGAACCCTTTGCCGGAATTGATCCCATTGCCGTAATCGATATCCAGGAGATAATCTCCGTCTTGAAAAGCATGGGGATCGGCATTCTTATTTCAGATCATAATGTTCGAGAAACATTAAACATTTGTGATCGTGCATATCTCGTTTACGAAGGATCGGTCATTCTTGAAGGTTCCCCCGAGGATATCGTCAAGAGTAGTCGAGCTCGTCAAATATATCTGGGCGAAGATTTCAGCTTGTAACCTTTCGTTTTATTCTTGTTTTCCGTATTGCCGATTTACAGTTTGCTGAATCGTTGGTACACTTTTTTCATACCCATATGTCTAGAATTTTAATCCAACAGTAACGGCATGTTATCAGTAATGTGTTGCTTACCGGTTTCAGGTGTGGCATACTCTTAATTAAGATTTAACGTTTGTTGCGGAAAAAAGATAATTAATTTGAACATAGCAAAACATGTATATTTAGCCTTAGAGGCCCGAAAATATGGGTTTGGAACTTAGACAACAGCTTAAGCTATCTCAACAACTGGTGATGACGCCACAGTTGCAGCAGGCGATCAAGCTTTTACAACTCTCTCGTCTCGAACTGCTGGAAACGGTCCAGCAAGAACTTATGGAGAATCCTTTTCTCGATGAGAAAGAGAATGAGGTAGATGTATCTGATTCTTCTGAAGAATTGACAGAATCTCAGGCTGAGGAAGAACTTGTTCGTAATGCGGATTGGGAAAACTATCTCGGCGAATTCTCCAGCACATCCAAACAGGCCTCCTCTCGTGAATCTGAAGTTCCAGAAGAAGGGCTTTCTTTTGAAGCCAGACTTGCTTCCAAGCCTTCCCTCGAAGGTCATATCAGTTGGCAAATGCGCCTTTCTAATTTCTCTGAGCATGAAATTGCTATTGGTGAAGTAATACTGGGCAATGTCGACAATAATGGCTATCTACAGGCCAGCATTGAAGAAATACAGTCCATGATTCAGGCCAAAGAAGAAGATGTTGAGTCCGTTATTAACCGGATTCAACGGCTTGACCCAGTTGGTGTTGGAGCTCGAACTCCGCAAGAATGTCTTCTCGTTCAGATGGATGTTCTTGGTTATGAAGACCCAATTCTAGTTTCACTCGTCCGTGATCATTTGGAAGATCTAGAGAAAAATCGTTACAAGCCTTTGGCGCGCAAGTTCAAGATATCCATGGATGAACTCAAGGAATATCTAGACCTCATGCAAACCCTTGATCCCATGCCTGCGACCAATTTCACCAGTACTGAACCGCATTATGTAAGCCCGGATGTCTACGTTTATAAGTATGGCGAAGATTTTGTGATTATTCTCAATGAGGACGGACTGCCCCGGATCCAGATGAATACCTTCTACATGGATAGCATGAAAGGGTCAGCTGGTAAGGAGAAAGAATACTTTCAAGAAAAGATGCGATCTGCCGCTTGGCTTATGAAAAGTCTGTACCAGAGGCAGAGAACATTGTATAAGGTAGTAGAGAGCATTGTCGGCTTTCAGCGGGAGTTTTTCGAAGAAGGTGTGACAAAGCTCAAACCCTTGATTCTTAAGGAGGTAGCCGAGGACATCGAGATGCACGAATCCACGGTGAGTCGCATTACCACGAGTAAATACGTCTCCACTCCACACGGCATTTTTGAGTTGAAATTCTTTTTCAACAGCGCGCTGGATTTGAACGACGGTACTCAGGTGGGTTCGGAGAGTGTAAAAGCTCTCATCAAGCAAATGATTGCAGGGGAAGACACGAAGAAACCGCTCAGTGACGAACGAATAGGCGAGATACTCAAGGATAAACTTGATGTGAACATCGCCAGGCGTACCGTCGCGAAATATCGTTCCGCAATGGGCATTGCTTCTTCTTCCAAGCGCAAGCAGTATTTTTAAGCCTGCTTGTCAGTACTCTCAACCAGGAGGTAGCGTATGAACATCAGCTTCACTTTCAAGAACTTTGAGCCGTCCGAGGATCTCAAGGGTTACGCAAGCAAGCGCTTTGAAAAGATAGCGAAGTACGTTTCCGATTCGGAAGCCGATCTCCAAATAAATTTGCTGGTCGATAAGTTCCGTCACAAGGCGGATGTAATCCTGAACGCGGACAATATTCATATATCGGCCTACGAGGCCTCAGAAGACATGTATTCCACTATCGACTTGGTATTGGACAAGTTGGTAGCCCAGCTTCGTAAGATGCGTGAAAAGATGAAGAGCCGCAGCAAGAAGGCGCGTGGCAACAAGCTGGTGCAGATGAATGTACTTTCATTCGAAGATCTGCCCACGGAAGTAGCTCCAACAATTATTGGCACTGACGAGTATGAACCCAAGCCGATGTCTGTCGATGAAGCAGCCATGCAACTTGATGCTCTTGAAAATGAATTCCTCGTGTTTCGCAATGCTGAGACCGAAGGTGTAAATGTAATCTATAAGCGAAAGAATGGCGATTACGGCCTGATCGATCCTGGATACTAATAATGAAACTTGGTGATTACCTAGGGAAGGACCTTGTCCTTCCCAATTTAATCTCCGACACTAAGTCGGAGGTTCTGAAAGAACTCATCGCCCCGCTGGGCGAAAAATATCCTGAGATGGACACGGACCAGGCGGTCCGTGTCCTTCTTGAACGTGAAAAGCTTGGAACAACTGGAATTGGTGACGGCATTGCCATTCCTCATGGTAAACTTGAGGATCTGGACAAAGTCATTGTTATTGTTGGGCGAAGTATCGATGGGGTAGAGTATGATGCCCTAGATCACAACCCATGCACCATATTCTTTCTTGTTTTGGCTCCTGAGCAGGTGGCAGGGTTACATCTGCGAGTACTGGCACAGATTTCCAGGACGTTGAAAGATGACGCTTTTCGCAGTGAATTCAATGCTGCTGAAAGTCCTGATGCTCTTTGGAAACTTCTTAACGACGTATAACCCCACAGGTATTTTTTTGACTCCCAACAATCCTTTCCCCGTTGTTGTAGTGACCGGTATCTCCGGCTCGGGGAAAAGTACTGCCCTAAATGTATTCGAGGATTTGGGGTTTTTCTGTATCGACGGCCTGCCTTCCGGGATGTCGCCAAAAATTGCTGAGCTTATTCTCAAACAGGATTCACAATATCGTGGTCTTGCCCTTGGTATGGATATGCGCCAGCCTGAGTTTCTTGACGGATGGGACGATGCGTTGAACGAACTTGGTGATATGGGCATCACGCCACAGGTGCTGTTTTTGGAAGCGCGTATGAGTGAGCTTGTGCGACGGTATGCCACTACACGGAGACCTCACCCCCTTGAAAGTCGTGATTTGGGATTAGATCAAGCGTTGGACCAAGAAAAAGGGCTGCTTGAGTCAATCCGCAGTAAGGCAGAAATGGTTTTGGATACTTCGGATTACTCGATTCATGATTTGAGGCGGGTTATTCAGACCAAGTGGTCAGCTATCGAAGAGCTTGGCCGGGGTATGCGGGTGCATATTATTTCTTTCGGTTTCAAATATGGTGTTCCCACCGAAGCCGATCTTGTTTTTGATCTTCGATTCCTTCCTAATCCATATTTCGAAAAAGAACTCAGAACTCTTTCTGGTGTGGACAGTGCCATTTCAGAGTATGTCCTTGGCAGTGAAGTAGGGGCTGAATTTAATGATCGGTTTCTTGATTTCATATCTTACATGTTGCCGCTATATGCGGATGAAGGGCGCTATCGGATAACGCTGGCTCTCGGTTGCACAGGCGGCCGCCATAGGTCCGTTTCTGTGGCCGAGTCAGTACTGGCGACCCTCAAGAAAAAAGGGTATGCAGTTACAATTGAACATAGACATATGGAATTAGGATAAAAGATGGCTGCAAAGTCTGATAATAAAGAAAATTCGATGGTTGGCGTCGTTCTTGTCACTCATGGTTCTTTTGGCGAAACTCTTCTGGAGGCAGCAAAGACTGTTCTCGGCCCTCAGGAGAATTGTCTGGCCATTGGGGTTGATGTGAACAAGGGGGTGGATGAGACAATGGAATCAATTCGCTCTGCAATTCGTTCTGTAGAGACCGGGAAGGGCGTTTTGGCCTTGACCGATCTTTTTGGAGGTTCACCTACCACCATGAGTCTTTCTCTGATGAAATCAGAAAATCTTGAAGTCATCACCGGAGTCAATCTACCAATGGTTGTTGCCACTCTTCAATCTCGTGCCATGTCTCTGAACAAGGTCGCAGAGAAAGTTAAGGATGCAGGGCAGCAGGGCATCAAGGTCGCCGGTGCCATGTTGCGTAAAAAAGGTAAAAAATAGGTTTTTTCGCCGTGACTCTTGTACGAATAGATAATCGTTTGATTCACGGTCAGATAATAGAGACATGGCTTCCATATACGGGAGCGAAAAATGTTGTCGTTGCCAATGATGAGCTTGCAAATGATGTGTTGCAGCAGGAAATCATGTCCCTTGCCATTCCTCAGACAGTTCGCAGTTATTTTGTTAATGTTGAGCATTTGGCAGAAGAGGTTGTGCAGTTACAAGCTGCCAATGATTCTTCGGAAGTTCTTGTCCTTTTTTCAAGCTGTCCGGACGCTAAGCGTGCATTTGATTCAGGATTTGGATTCGAAGTATTGAACATCGGCAATGTTCACTACAGCCCCGGTAGGAAACAGGTGTCTCCAAGTGTGGCTCTTTCAGACGAAGATGAGAGTTGCCTCAGGCAACTGTTCAGAAAAGGTGTTGAACTTGATTTCAGATGTGTACCCAATGATCCTGTTCAGGTGAGGTTTTAATCTATGTTAATAAATAACCCCTTTTCCTGGTTCGCACTGGTCGCTTTTTTTTTGCCCTGTTTTCCCTCTTCAGATATTCGGTCAGCATAGGATTACTTGAGCGTCCACTCGTCGTCGGCCTTTTTTGGGGAGCATTTACCGGCGATTACACTACAAGTCTGTATGTCGCTATTTTCTTTGAGCTTTTTTGGCTCGACCTTATCCCTGTCGGCACATTTATCCCTCCACACCTTACTGCAGCGACTTTTTCAGCCCTTGCACTTACGACCTATTTCGGATTGGATCATCCCGCTCGGATAATGGGTGTGTTGTTTGCCAGCATGCCTCTTGCGTGGCTAGGGACCAAGGTAGAAGGAGCTATTCGTGAGCAGGAGCGGGGTAGTTATAATAAACTTCTTACCTGGGTTAGAAATCCGGAATTCCCAAATTTACCTGGTTCACTTATACTGAGATCTTTGACCCGCACGTTTGTTCTTTCGTGGATAACTTTTTATATTGCCATTCTTTTCCTTAAATATGCCTTTCAGGCACTATTCAGCTTGTATCCAGGCTTGTTGGCCTCCATTGATATTACATGGGCCCATTTATGGGTTGCAGCTACTCTTGGGGGACTAATGGCTCTTCGTCTGAAGCGTGCTTACGCAGTTCTCGCCACAGGGATCTCCATTTTCGTGCTTTTCACTCTTTGGAGCCGCTTTTAGCTTGGCAGTCGATGAAGATTGTGATATTCGGCACATTCTATTTCAAAGGCACATTTTCCTGGACACAGGATTCATTTAATTAGGAGGATTTAGATATGGCTATTTTGGTAGTTGGACACAAAAACCCTGATACTGACACCATCGCTTCCGCGATTGCTGCTGCAGACCTGTACACCAAGCGTGGCATGGCTGCTGAGGCTATTTCTCAGGGCGAAATCGCCCCTGAGACCGCATTTGTTCTTGAGAAGTTCGGCTTCTCCGCTCCCAAAATCGTGACCGATGCTACTGATCAGCAGATCATCCTCGTCGACCACACTGACATTTCTCAGACCATCGACAACCTGGATAAGGGCGAGCTCGTCGCTGTCGTCGATCACCATAAGCTGGGCGACATCACCACTTCCGGTCCGCTGGAAATGTGGGTCTGGCCTGCAGGTTGTACTGGTACTGTTCTGAAGAACATGTACGACTTCTACAATGTCGAGATGCCCGCCAACGTTGCCGGTATCCTGCTGTGCGCCATCCTGAGCGACACCGTCATGTTCAAGTCCGTCACAACCACCGACGCTGATAAAGAAGCTGTCGAAGCTCTGGCTAAAATTGCTGGTGTTTCCGACGTCATGGCTCTGGGCATGGAAATGTTCAAGGTCAAGTCTGCTGTTGACGGTGCTACACCCAACGAGCTGGTCTTCCGTGATTACAAGGATTTCGACATGGCTGGCAACAAAGTTGGCATTGGCCAGCTCGAAGTTGTCGACCTGTCCATGCTTGACGCTCACAAGGAAGCTCTTCAGGCTGAGATCGAAAAGGTCAAGGCTGACGGTCGTCACTCCGTCTTCCTGCTCCTGACCGACATCATGAAAGAAGGCTCCGAGATGCTCATCGCTTCTGACGACGCTTCTGTCGTTGAGAAAGCTTTCGGTATCGCTCCGGAAGGCACTTCCGTTTACCTTGACGGCGTAATGAGCCGCAAGAAACAGGTTGCTCCCAACTTCATCAAGGCCTTCGAAGGCTAGGTTGAAGCGATCTGATTTATAGCGCAAAGTCAGCCCGGTGCGGATTGTCCGTACCGGGCTTTTCTGCGTCCATAATTTGATGCATATAACAAAAGAGGCGATCCGAAGATCGCCTCTTTTGGGAGATGACTCAATCAAAAAGCCCCTACCATACGGTAGAGGCTTTGTTATTTACAATATGCCAGCGGTTTTAAGTACTTTTTCAAGTTTGGGTTTGTTCTCATCAAGCAGAGGAACAATAGGCAGCCTGAATTCGGCTGTCGGGAAAATGCCCATCATTTGCAGTGATGTTTTTACGGGGATCGGATTGGTTTCCAAGAACATGGCGCGATTAACAGCGGCCATTTTCAGACTGAGGTCCAAAGCTGTCTCATGATCTTTGTCCATGAAAGCCTTGCACATATCGCTCATGGCCTTGGGCATGATGTTGGAGATAACGGAAATTACGCCTCTGCCACCTACTGAGAGAAGGGGGAGGACAGTGAAATCGTCACCGGACAACAGTTGAAAATCTTTTCCGCAATACTCAATAACCTGAGCAACCTGATTCAAGTTGCCTGTGGCTTCCTTGATGCCAATGACTTCAGGGACTTCGTCCATGATCCGTTTCAAGTCAGAAGGCAGAAGGTTCAGGCCAGTGCGTCCCGGCACGTTGTAAACAACGAAAGGCATGGAAGCATCGGCTGCGATTGCCTTGAAATGGGCAATAAGGCCTTCAGGTGTCGGTTTATTGTAGTAGGGCGTAATCAGCAGTGCTGCATCAGCTCCAGCGGATTTGGCCATCTTGGTCAGTTCAACGGCTTCTTTAGTGCTGTTTGAGCCAGCACCGGCAACAACCGGTACACGGCCCTTGGCCTGTTCCACGCAGATTTTGATGACGCGCCCTTGCTCTTCATGAGTCATGGTTGCTGCTTCACCAGTTGTTCCACACGGTACTAAACCGTTGATGCCCTGCTCAATTTGCCATTCGATGAACTCACGAAAGGTTGGTTCGTCGACTTCCCCGTTTCTGAACGGGGTTGATAGAGCAGTGAAAGCTCCTCTTAATTCCATAGTCATCTCCTCCTAAGTGTATATATCCAGGGCGTGTGGCGCCCTTATTGGAGGATTGCGCCCACGGCCGGATTGTCGTGGTATTGGTCGCCGAGTCCTGTGGAAAGACTTTTGATATTGTCAGGTTCTTTCCATTCGAACGATTTTGTGCGACTTGGCCAGGCATATACCTGGACTTCACTCACTGTTCGTCCTTTGTCATAAGGACGAACCCATGCACATCGTCCGTCAGCCTCTATACGACCATTTACACCGGAACCACGTCCGCTGCCAAATAGAAAATCGGGTACGAAGTCCGGATTCTGGGCCAGGTATTCTCGTTCGCCGACCCATCCCCAGTCTGAAAGGCCAATAAGTAAGCGAACATTCTCGCGTTCTTTTTTGACGGCTTTCGATATTTTTTTGATCAGATTAGTTGACGGCATATCATCTCCTGCTGGAAGAGATGGGAACCGTAAAAAACCGATCTTGTCGCCATTACTGGTTTCAATAATAGTGTAGGGAGCTTCGGCTGCTGTCTTTAACCAGTTTTCTGTATCTACTCCAGCAAACTGTAAAACCTCAGCTTCGCCCTGCGCTAGCAGACCGACGTCATATTTCATTAAATCAAATGCTTTGGCAAGGCCGTTTAAGACCTCTGGGGCAGGTTCTTCGCCTTTTGGACGCATGAATTCCCATCCGCCGGACACCAACAGACGCGGTGCATCAGTTTTGTGAACGTCAAAAAAATACGTGGCCCGCCGGGCCACCCCTCCGAGGGTCTTACCACCTCAGGAAGGGCATGGCCGCACCGTGCCATACGTATTCGACGTATACAGGATGGTCAGGACAGGTTGTTTTGCTTGCGCAAAATCAACAAAAATCAGACTGGCCGCTATAAGCAGGCAGTATGTTAACCTTCGCATCCTAATCGTTGATAAATTCTTTCAGCTCTTTACCAGGGCGGAAGAAGGGAAGTTTTTTAGGCTTAACCTGTACGACAGTTCCTGTCTTGGGATTACGCCCGGTGTAGCCTTCATAATCTTTGATTTTGAAGCTACCAAAACCTCTGATTTCGACACGGTCTCCGCGAAGAAGGGCTTCCTTTACGGAATCAACGAAGGCTCCGACCACTTTGGTGGCTTCGTCAACGTGCATTTTCTTCTGTTCCGACAGAGCCTTGATCAATTCGCTCTTATTCATGGGTTCCCCCTGAAACATTGAGTTGGTCACAGGCCGAAAAGTCAGCCTTGTGAGGAAACAAAAAACTAAATCTGTTCCAAAATTCTCACTAACTATGCCGAAAAATAACTCTTTTCGTCAACCCCTTATTTAATTTTTCACATAGAAGGAAAATCTTTCAGGATGGGGCGGCCTGCAATTCGGTCTTTATTATCTTCGCGATATCGGATTATCTTCTTGGCGAGCGCCTTAATATCCTTGCTAGCCGGGGCTTCCGGGGCAAACTTCATCAAAGGGATCTGGCGCCGAACAGATTCTACGAGAGTTCGGTCCTGATGGATAAAACCGAGGTTCATCAGGTCAATATTTAAAAAGTTTTTGCATGCAGCAGCTAATCTGTCGAAAGTTTGCTTAGCTTCACCAGCTGATGTGGCCTGGTTTACCAACACAAGGAAATCTTTCACTTCATGCTGTGTGGCGAGGACCTTAATCATCGCATAACTGTCAGTCAAAGACGTCGGTTCGGGAGTGACGACCACGATTCTTAGTTGGCTGAGAGTTGCAAAAGACAGGACCGTATGGCTGATTCCTGCGCCCAGATCGAGCATGAGGTAATCATACTCTCCAGCCAACATGACCAGCTTCTTGAAAAGGATGTCCTGCATATCCTCGTCCATTTCGACGAGTTCTGGCACACCGCTTGTGGCCGGGAGCATGTCGAACCCATTTTCAATGGGAGCAACTATATCTTTTGCATCAACGCCTGTTTGCAGGAGATCATGCAGATTGCGCTCAGGTGAAATACCAAGAAGAACATCAAGGTTCGCGAGCCCAAGGTCGCAGTCCATGAGTAGAGATGTCATTTCCGCATAATGCAGAGCGTACCCTAGATTGAGAACGATGTTCGTTTTACCGACGCCGCCCTTACCACTCATGATGGCGAGACTTAAAGTATTGTTATGATTCATATCCTGTCTCCGTTATTTCCCGCCGAACAGGAATTGCTTTTCGTTGGCATGGACCAGAGTTTCCTTGGGCACGTTATCTACAAACGGCAGCTTGGATACCTTTACCTGATCTTTTCCGGAATTCTTGGCGTCGTATAAGGCCTCATCAGCCAGTTCGAGCAGTTCCTTATCAGAAATATCTATGGACCCCTTGTAGCAGGTTAGTCCGGCCGAACAGGTGACGTTGAATGTCTCGTCACTGTCTGGCACCTTAAAATCAATCTGTCTGAATTCACTGAGGAGTCTGTTCAGCAGCCTTTGAGCCTTGACCACACCAGAACCAGCCATGATCAGGGCGAACTCTTCACCGCCGAATCGGGCAGCCAGGTCATAGCGTCTGGTCGTAGCCTGGAGCTGATTGGCAAACCCGGCCAGAACCTCGTCACCCTTGGGGTGTCCATAGGTGTCGTTGACTTTTTTGAAATTATCCAGATCAAAAATAACCAGTGACAGCGGTGTCTTGGCTCTTTTTGAGCGCTCAATTTCAATATCAAGGATACGGTCGAAGGCGCGGCGATTGGCGAGGCCAGTGAGGGCGTCATGCTCTGTTTGGTAGGCCAGCCGTTCCAAGGTATCCTGAAATCTTTTGAGATGGGGAAAAGCATCGCCGTTGATGGGAAGGGTCAACCATTGGTTAAAATCGTGCTTGGACGATAGTGATTCCCATTCATCGGGTGTTACCCCTTGAAAAAGCCTGAAAACCCAAAATGCTTCAGAGGCATCCATCGAATTTCCGCAGGCTTTGGAATAGCCGCACAACTCTTCCTGGAGAACTGAAAGTTCCGAGGCGAGTTCGTTTTCTGGGAATTTAATCTTTTTTTCCTTGGGCATGGATATATAATAGGTGGTTTCGAATCATTTCATCCAAATCCCCGTCCAGGAAAGAATCCACATTGCCATTCTCGCAGTTTGACCGATGATCCTTGACCAATCGATACGGCTGCAAGGTGTAAGTGCGAATCTGGCTTCCCCAGGCGATGGCTTCCTTAGCCTGATAATCCTGCCTGCGGCTTTCCTCGATCTTTTTGAGCTCCACTTCATAGAGTCGGGCCTTGAGGAGGCGCATGGCAGTTGTCTTGTTTCTATGCTGAGATTTTTCGTTCTGACATTGAGCTACTATCCCTGTGGGAATATGGGTAACGCGAATGGCGGAACTGGTTTTGTTTACGCTTTGGCCTCCAGGGCCACTTGCGCGAAAAGTGTCGACACGAATATCTTCATCCTTGAGATCAATTTCAATATCATCGTCCATGTCAGGGTAGACGTCAACAGATGCAAAAGAGGTATGCCTTCTGCCGGATGAATCAAAAGGAGATATACGAATCAATCGGTGGACACCTGCCTCACCTTTGAGCAGGCCGTATGCGTACAGTCCTTCAATCTGAAGGGTGACACTCTTGATTCCGGCTTCATCGCCAGGCTGGAAGTCCAGTTGGCTGACCTTAAATCCTTTACGTTCGGCATAGCGATTGTACATGCGAAGCAGCATCTCTGCCCAGTCCTGGGATTCGACACCGCCAGCACCCGGGTGAATTTCCAAGATGGCGTCATTTTTATCATGCTCGAAGGCGAACATGGTTGCCAATTCAGTAGTACCAAGCCTTTCCCGGAAAACTCCAACTTGGGCTTGGAGAGCCGTCAGAGCCTCTTCTTCAGGGTCTTCCTTGGCCAGTTCAAGCCATTCATCAAGATCGCTTTTTGCCTCGGACAGGCCATCATACATACCGAGCTTGGTGGAAAGTTGACTTTTTTCCTTGAGAATAGGGGTCAGTGCATCGGGTTTGTCCCATGCACCTGGCTTGGAAAGATCTTTTTCTATTTCATCAAGCCGCTGTTTGGTCTCCGCGTAGTCAAAGACGCCCCCAGAGGGTCTCAAACTTCTCAAGGAGTTCTGCGGATGCAGCTTTTAATTCCGGGTATTCAAGCATTATTGAGAGATTCCTTATTTCTTTTGTCTGGCAGTATATCCGATCCAGGCAAACCCTGCGAAGGTCATGATATAAACCAAAATACCCAGCCATGGGAAGATTCTATGGTATATGGTCTTTGTTTCTAGCGGCGCGATTTTCGCGCTCAGGCTTTCTGCCTGGAATTGAGTTCCAAGTGCTGTAATGCGACCGACAGGATCAACAAAGGCAGAAATACCAGTATTGGTACAACGCACCAGCCAGCGGCCTTGTTCGACAGCACGCATAATAGAGAGGTTGAGATGTTGCTTTGGGGCAGATGTGTCTCCGAACCATGCGTCATTGCTAATATTCAATAATGCATTGGCGCCACGTTCAACCTGCTTTTGTGCAAGCTCCGGGAATATGGCTTCATAACAAATGAGCATACCGAGGGCAACGCCATTAAGAACGAGAGGTTTATTGTCTTCCCCTGGTGCGAAGTTGCCTGCGGCCTGGACCAGTTTCTCAAAAGGCATCCATTCTTCAAGAGGCATATATTCGCCAAATGGTACCAAGTGTTCCTTGTCATAGGACTGGACAGTGCGGCCCGTTTCATCCATCAGCCACGCTCTGTTGAACAGTACGTACTTATTGGTTTTCTTGTCTGTAATGCGATAGGCTGGCGAACCTGTAATAATACTGGTTTTGCTATCCTGAGCAAGTATCTGAACAGCCTTGCGGAAGGGGGATTCATCCTGAAGATAGAAAGGCATGGCCGTTTCTGGCCAAATGACAACTTTGGGTTTGTGTTTCGAAATGGCATCAAGTGTGATCTTGACGTATTTCTTGATTGTCTGTGCCTGATATTTGGGTATCCATTTCATACCTTGGTCCACATTGCCCTGAGCGATGGAGACTGTATAATCAGGAATCCCTGTATCAAATGTGAGACCTCGATAAAAACCAAAACCTGTCAGTATAACAATGAGTCCGACAGAGAGCCACAATGTGCTTCTGTAGGTACTATATAACAGGCACGCGATAGCCAATGTAGCTAATATGCCTGATAATCCATAAGAGCCGATAACAGATGCTCCTTGAATGGCAAAAGGCCATGGAGCAAAGGCTGAGGCCAGATTAATCCATGGAAAACCAGACAGAATGGTTCCCATGAGCATTTCCATGGAAGCCCAGGAAAGACCCGCCAGGATGCACAGCGGGATGCCTGTAATTTGTCTGCCAGCGTAGTACATGCCCAGAGAGAATAATCCGTAATATATGCTCATGAAAGCGGCCAAAAGGACCGGACAAGGCAAGGCGATGAACCAGGGGAGGCCGCCATATGTCTGAACGGGTATAACCATCCAGTAATATAAGCCTGTGGCGGACAGCAGTCCTGCCAGCCAGCCGAATTTAAATGCATTTATACCCGATGTTGCGCGAAGTCCGATCCAGGCAAGTCCCAGGGGAAAGGCCAGTGCAGCTAGCGGGAAATGGAACAGAGGGTTGGCAAATCCGAGCCAGGCTCCGAAGGTAGCAAGAAGTACGAGGTTGAGCACTGTTTACTCTAGCCCAAGTGGTTCTATCTTGATTGACCAGACTTGGCGTTCATCGGCTTCAAGAATTGTGAAACGCCTGTTGTCGAAAGTATAGAACTCTCCTTCATCCGGGATGCGGCCAGCCATTGCAGCCAGAAAACCACCGATAGAGTCGACTTCTTCACTTTCAAGCTCCAGAGAACACTTTTCGCAGACCTCATCCAAAGGGACACGGCCGGAAACGATAAATGAACCGTCTGATAGCTCCTGTATTTCATCGGGGCGTTCCTGGTCGTATTCATCAGCAATTTCGCCGACGATTTCTTCCAGAACGTCTTCCATGGTCACCATGCCAGATGTCCCGCCATATTCATCCTGAACAATTGCCATGTGCAGTTTTTCTCTTTTGAATGCGGACAGAACATCGTCTAGGCAAACGTTTTCAGGCACAAAGAAGGGAGGGCGGATGAGGTCGACTACAGGTTTGTCGACTTCTCCCTCAAGAAGGGGGGTGAGGAGGTCTTTTGCATGCACCACACCTAATATGTGGTCCTTGGTGTCCATAAAAATGGGAATACGGGAGTGCGCGCCTTGGTTGGCGATGATGTCTGCAACGTCTTGCACGGAACTCTTCGAGTCGGCACAGACCATGTCGGTGCGCGGAACCATGATTTCAGTAACCTGCTTCTCATCAAGTTCAAGAATGTTGAGAAGCATGGAAACTTCATCGCGATCAATTTCACCCTCAGCTCTGGCTTCAAGAATATGTTCTTCTATCTGCTGGCCGTTGGTACCGAATATTTTTTTGAAGATGTTGGTAAATCGACTGTCGGATCCTTCGTCCAAGATCAGACTCCTTCAATATGGTTTATAGTAGTTTCCCTCTCGTAAGGGGTCTCCCGCATGAGTGCAGGCTCAATCTTATTATATATTTAGTCAGAGTGGTACCTGGTGTCAATACTGAGACCAGTGTGATTGTTTTACAACAACCCTAATTTTTTTAAATGGATTTCCAAACAAGAGAGGGCGGCGGGAGTGATGCCGGAAATTCTTCCTGCCTGTCCAAGTGTCATGGGCTGTACGCTTGTCAGTTTTTCTACGACTTCGCTGGTTAGTCCGAATACACTTGAATAATCGATGTCCTCCGGCAATGCCATACTTTCCAGGGACTTGGACTTTGCTACCAACTCTTCCTGTTTTTTCAGATAGCCTTCATACCTAACCTGGGTTTCAGCTTCACGAAGGATGGTTTCGTCAATGTCGGATATCGGTGGATGAAAGACTGCCAACTTTTCGATAATCATATGGGGTTGCCGTAGAAGGGCTGCCAGTTCGACGGCCTTTCCGGGAACGGAAGCACCTATTTCGTTTATCGTTTCCCTAGTAGCAGCATCAGGTTTGATACGAATCGAATGCATGGCGTCAACGAGGGACTGCAACTGTTTTTGCTTATCAGTGAACAGCGCCCAATGATCGTCGTCGACAAGACCGAAATCCCGACCTATGGATGTTAACCTTTCGTCTGCATTTCCTTCTCGTAAAAGTAACCTGTGTTCGGCTCTGGAGGTAAACATGCGATAAGGTTCGTTAGTTCCTTTTGTGACAAGATCGTCAACAAGAACAGCCATGTAAGCTTGGTCTCGTGAGAGCAGGAACGGATCGCGCCCCTGAAGCTGGGCACAAGCGTTGAGAGAAGCCCAAAGACCTTGGGCAGCAGCCTCTTCATAGCCGGATGTGCCATTGATCTGACCGGCAAGGAAGAGGCCCGGAAGAATTTTGGTTTCAAGGGTTGGCTTGAGTTGCGTGGGCTGAGAATAATCATATTCAATGGCATAACCGGGACGGACGATCTGAGCATTCTCCAAGCCTTCAATTGCAGCGATCATCTTCTTTTGAACATCAAAAGGCAGACTGGTCGGAATGCCGCTCGGATACATTTCGGGATGATCGAGTCCTTCTGGCTCAATAAACACCTGGTGCCGGTCCTTCTCGGGGAAACGTGCAACCTTGTCCTCGATGGAAGGACAGTAGCGCGCACCGGTTCCCTCTATGACGCCTGTAAACATTGGAGAGCGATCAAACCCGGAACGGATTGCTTCATGTGCATCCGGGTTGGTGTAGGTCAGATAACAGGGAACCTGCGGCATCGGGACGGTCTTGTTCCGAAAACTGAATGGGATAGGCGGATCGTCACCCGGTTGTATGGACATCTTGTCGAAATTTATGGAGTCCTTGAGAAGGCGAGGAGTGGTGCCTGTCTTGAGGCGTCCAAGCTCGAGACCGATCTCTCGCAGGCTGTCGGACAGTGAGTTTGAAGCGGGATCGCCAAGGCGTCCGCCGCTGAAATTATCTAAGCCGACATGTATTAAGCCCCGAAGGAATGTGCCAGTGGTGAGCAACACGGTCTTTGATCGGATTATTTCTCCGAGTTCTGTTTTGACACCGCAAGCCCGACCGTTTTCTGTCATGACAGTATCAACTGTGTCCTGGAACACCCACAGCTTATCTTGGGAAAAAATGGATTTTTGAACCACACGCATGTATTCGGTGCGGTCAATTTGCGCACGACTGGAGCGTACAGCGGGGCCCTTGCGGGTGTTGAGGATGCGGAACTGGATGCCCGCAGCGTCAGCCCAGAGGCCCATCATGCCACCGAGAGCGTCAATCTCCTTGACCATATGCCCCTTGGCTAATCCGCCGATGGCAGGATTGCAGGACAAATGGCCGATGCGATCGGCATTGATTGTTAACAGTAGTGTGTTGAGACCAAGTCGTGCGGCAGCCATGGCGGCTTCGCAACCTGCATGGCCTGCGCCAACGACAATAAGGTCGAATTGATCGGGAAAGGGGGCTTTACGCTGCATGAGCGCTCCGGTTTTCCAAGTCTTATGACAAGAGCATGTCAGCGATGACTTTGGCGTCGCCGATGGTGTTCTTGATGGATGCCCACTCATTTGGTTGGTGAGCATTATGGTTAAGAGTGGCCCAAACCACAGCCTGGTAACCCTTACGTCTCAGAAATGCGGCCACAGTACCACCGCCAACGCCTACAGTGCGCGGGGTGTTGTTGTAGACCTTCTTGACGCTCTGCATGACCTTGAGTGCTATTTCGCTGTCTGAAGGTGTCGAGGGAGCAGCCTGCTCATACATGGTCGTCTCGTACGAAATGGCAACACCGTATTCTTCTTCAACTTCTGCACCGAATTCCTTGATCTTGTCGAGTACTTCGTCAAGTTCGTATTCCGGCAGAACGCGGGAATCCACATGGAAAACATCACGACCGGGGATGGTATTCACGTTTTCCACGTTTGCTTCTTTCTTCGTCGGTTCAAATGTCGAACGGGACGGATCATAAATCGGATTTTCCGCGTCGAAAATTTCTTCCAGTTTCTTGATTCTAAGGATGAAATCGGCGGTAGGCACAAGGGTGTTCAATCCCTGGTCAGGAGTTGAAGCATGGCATTGTTTGCCTTCAAGGGTGATCTTGAGCCAGAACATTGATTTTTCTGCGACTTCAACCATCTCAGATTTGGGTTCACCAAAGTCAGGAATAAGAAACAGATCACTTTTCTTGAATATTTCTTCATGCTGCTGGACGAGATAGTCAAGACCGAATGTGCTTCCGGTTTCCTCGTCTGCAACGAAGAGCATGCCGTAATTGATTTCAGGGGTAATATCATGATCGATGAGTGCCTGAGCAGTGAGAAGGGAAGAGACAATGCCTTGCTGATTGTCTTCCACGCCACGCCCTATAAGCGTATCGCCATCACGAACCAGAATGTATGGATCAGATTTCCATAACTCCAGATCTCCAGGCGGGACAATATCTATATGAGAAATCACCCACAGGGTTTTATCGGTGTTCTTGCCGGGGATTACTGCTGCAATGCTGGGACGGTATCCGCATGGCACATCGCTGGCTGGAGCTTTGAATTCACGAATGTCTTCAATGCCCATGGACTTGAGATGCCCAATCAGGAAATCTGCCTTCTCCTTTTCACCGTCTCCACCGTTCTTTGGGCCAAGGGCTGGAATGGCAGTGAGCTTTGTCTGAAGATCAACGACAGTTTCAGACTGCTGATCGAGGGTGGAAAAAAGAGCGTCCATGAATCCTCCGGTTAGATTCACTAATACATAGCGCAAAAGTGTTCCGTACTAAACAAAAAAAGGCGGGGACAAGCCCCGCCTTTTTTGATTCTCGGTTGCTTAGCGGCCGCGTGCAGCGCGCTTGGAAGCTTTGAGCGGGTTGACCTTGACCTTGCCGGCCTTGTCGACCTCTGCGCGGGCGTGGGTGGCGAAATTGCAAACGCCTTTAGACCACTTAATCTGGGGCTGGGCGTATGTGGGGCAGTATTTTGCCTCTTCAACAGCGACGATGCGTTCGCAGCCTTCACATTGCTCAACAATAGATTCCATGATGGTACCCTTATAAGACAGACCAGCATCGGTCATTACAGCGCCTTCAAGGGAAACGGTTTTCTTCTTAGCCATGTTATGCCTTCCTCCTAAAAATAATGCGGCTCACAGGATGCTAGCGGCATATAAAATTTAAATTTATGCAAGAGCAGAATTCGATATGCACCCAGAGTGGGTGTTGTCAAGTTTTTTGCCGTATTTTTTTATTTTTTTGCTTTGGAAAGAACCCACTTGGAAGCCCGCAAAGCCTCAGCCTGCAACGCTTTTACGTCCATGGTCCTGAAATCTCCGTACAAGTAGAGAATTTCTCCGGCAACCATTGTCATGCACACTTCCATGCCTGTCGCGCCATAGACTGCATGGGAGATATGGTTGTAGGCAGGCATTAAATTGGGGGTTGAAAGATCCAGCGCTATCATGTCAGCAGGGCAGCCAATTTCAATGCGTCCCAGTTCTGACCATCCCAGACATTGGGCGGAATTTCTGGTAGCCATATCCAGTGCTGTTTGTGCGTTCACAGCAGAAGCATCATCATGTCTGACTTTCCCTACAAGGGCGGCAAGAGCCATATCCCGGAACATATTGAGTTGATTATTACTCGAAGCACCGTCTGTGCCGAGCCCGACATTCACTCCAGCGTCGAGCATCTTCTGCACCGGAGATATACCGGAACAAAGTTTCAGGTTCGAGGCAGGGTTGTGGACGACGTTGACACCGGTTTCGGCCAGGATGGCTATCTCTTCATCCGTCACGTCCACACAATGGTGTAAGGTTGTACGCTCGGTCAGCAAGTCGTGAGTATGGAGCAGGTCGATGGGGCGCTTTCCGTACTTATCCAGACAGACAGCCGTTTCCGTTGGAGATTCAGCTAGATGAATCTGCCAGGGTATGTCCAGTTCTGTTGCCAGTTCGAAGCTGGCCGCAAGCTCATCCGGATTGACTGTAAACGCTGCGTGAGGGGTGACTGCGGTTCGTATACGGGGCTGATCGCTGTAGCGTTGATTCAATTCACGGATTGTCTGCCAGCAGTCATCAGCCGTAGGGAAAAGAGGTGACGGAAAGCTGAAAAAACCTTCACCCAAAACTGCGCGCAATCCAGCATCGGAAGCAGCTTCTCCTGTCACATATTCATGGAAATACCCATTGAGAAATGATGTACAACCCGTGCGGATAAGTTCAGCACAACCAAGGCGGGCACCTATTTCGAGAAATTCATCGGTGATCTGAAATTCCACCGGCCAGATATGATTTTCCAGCCATTCCATGAGCGGCAGGTCGTCAGCAAACCCGCGAAACAGGGTCATGGGCAGATGGGTATGACCGTTAACCAGGCCGGGCATGAGCATTTTCCCGGTCATATCCAGCCGGGTGGCTGGAGTGTAAGTCTTGCTGAGTTCATCGTAGTTACCAACGTCAGCAATCAAGCCATTGGAGATGGCAATGCCGACGTCATGGATGACTCTTCGATCTATATCTTGGGTGACAGCCACATCCGCCCGTACGAGCAGGTCGCACGTTTCAGGAACGGATGTGACTGTTATATTCTGTGGCATTGATGGTACTATTTAATGTTTTTGATGACTTCTGTTAGCAATGACGTGACTTTTTCCACATTGCCTTTGAATACTTCAAGAATTTCATCCCAGGTCACGGGGGCTTCATCGGTTTTCCAGCAGTCGTAGTCTGTGCTCATGGCAACAGCGGCGTAAGGAAGTCCTGCTTCGTTGGCGAGAATGCATTCAGGAGCCACACTCATATTGATTATATCAGCGCCCCACATGCGGAACATGTTGGATTCGGCTCTGGTTGAGAAACGGGAACCTTCAATGGTCACAACCGTACCTGCCTCATGGTGAGTTATGTCCAAGGTGTTGCATGCCTCGTTCAACAGTGAACGCAAGTTTTCGTCAAAGGGATCGGCCATGCCAGTATGAACAGCACCATGCGGATCGAATTCTTCGTAAAAGGAGACAGGGCGCCTGCGAGTGAAGTCGATGAACTGGTCAAGAATGACAAGATGTCCACGGTCGATTTCTTCTCGCAAAGAACCACAAGCCGTGGTCGCCAGGATCATTGTACAACCGGCGTCTTTCAAAGCCTGGATGTTTGCCCGATAGTTGACGAAAGTGGGCGGAATGGTGTGTTCGCGACCATGCCTGGCCAGGATGACGACATCTTTGCCTTCAATGGTGCCTTCTTTGAGCGGAGCCGAAGGCTTACCGTATTGGGTGTCAACTTCTATGTCTTTGGCGTTTTGCAGGAGATCCGGGTTATCCAGGCCGCTGCCGCCGATAATACCTATTTTGGTCATATGGTTTTCCTGGCTAGTCAATTTCGAGAAGGTAAGAATAATCCTGACCGGCGTCTTTCATGACTTTGTCTCCGTCGAGGAAACCGAGTTGAATGACAAAACCGCAACCAACAATGTCGGCGCCAGCGTTGTTTACAAGTTTCAACATGCCATCGGTTGTGCCGCCGGTAGCAAGCAGGTCATCAATCACCAGTACTTTCTCACCTTTTTCTACCGCATCTTCATGCATGCATAATGTGTCAGTTCCATACTCAAGGTCGTATGTAATGCTGCAACTTTTGTAAGGCAGCTTCCCAGGCTTGCGGATAGGAACGAAGCCAATGCCCATTTTATAGGCAAGAGGGGCTCCGAAAATGAAACCTCTGGCTTCGGCTGCAACAATTTTAGTCGCCCCGCAGTCCTTGAACTTTTCAGCAAGGCTATCCACTGCATGACGGAATGCTTCGGGATCACTGAGCATAGGGGTGATGTCAAAGAAAACTATACCCTCTTTGGGGTAGTCCTGGATATCTCGGATGTAATCGCGCAAATTCATAAAATCCTCCTATTAATGAATACCGACGACTCATACGTTTTCAAACGATATGGTGTCAATAATCTTGCCACGGTCAATAGCATCAGCTATCGATTGCCCACACGGAGATTATGATATGCAAGATGACCGACCTAAACACCGGGCCAAAAAAAGCCTGGGGCAGAACTTCCTGATTGATCAGAATATCTGTCATAAAATTGTGGATGCCATTAACCTTGGCCCTGATGATTATATAATTGAAATAGGTCCAGGACAGGGAGCACTCACTGAGTTCATAGTTGAAGCATCTCCCAGAAAGTTCACCGTAATAGAGATGGATTACGACCTGGCTGACAGGCTTGAGGAAGATTGGCCGACTTTGGACGTCGTACGCTCTGATGCCCTGAAGTTCTCGTGGGAATCCTTGAATGACACGGGCCCTTGTAAGATAATTGGTAATCTTCCATATAATGTCGGTTCAAAACTCATCTGGGATATAGTGAGTAGTGTGAAAACACTTGAGCATGCCGTATTTATGGTCCAGCACGAAGTGGCAAACAGATTGACGGCTCAACCGAATAATAAAGCCTATGGTGGGCTAACCGCCTGGGTGAATAATTTTGCAGAGACCAAATACCTTTTTAAAGTACCTCCAACTGTTTTCCGCCCGCAACCCAAAGTAGATTCCGCCGTGGTTGGATTCAAGCCTTTGCCTGTTGAGCAATGGCCAGTTGATTCGCAGAGGTTGTCCAATTTAATAAAATTGTTGTTTCAGAAAAGACGAAAGCAAATTTCAACCATTCTGAAAAACTATTGGTCGTCGGAAGTGGAGCAGTGGTTTGAGAAAGAAGAGGTTAGCCCTAAAGCTCGGCCGGAAAACCTTACCCCAGAACAGTTTTTGAGCCTGTCTAAGTGTATTTAGTGCATTTTTTCACATCATTTGGGGTATTCCCCTATTGACTTGTTGGCGAAAATCCGGTTTTAGACATAAACTAATTATTCATAAATTGCCTCGGAAGCTCCATATGGCGCAGTTTTTTCGTTTTTTTCAGTCCTCGGGCTAGACACAAGGCGAAAGTTCAATTAAAGGCCTAGGGGTGAGTTGTTAAGGAAACAAAGTGCGAGTGCATTTTGCACTCTGGCTGCACTTTAACCTGATACGTTAGGATAATCATCTTTTATTGAGGAGGATGGACTGATGACAAAGGCTGAGTTGGTTGTCAAAATTGCGGAAAAGGCCAATCTGACCAAAGCAAATGCTGAACGTGCCCTGAATGCTTTTCTTGAGGCCGTTGAAGGCACTCTGGTAAGCGAAGGCAAGTTGACCTTGACCGGTTTCGGTACTTTCGTTGTTGAACAGCGCAAAGCTCGCGTTGGTCGCAACCCCCGTACTGGTGCAGAGATCAAGATTCCGGCCACTAAGGTCGTTAAATTCCGTCCCGGCAAGATCCTCAAGGAAGCCGTAAAGTAGCTTGGAGTAATTCCTATGATTCACGGTGAAACCGTTCACAGTCCCCTGCCTATGGATCTTCCCTGGTGGATGCCCGATCACTTCGTCTTCTTCGGCGTTCTTTACGTCGTTTTAGCCGTACTCGGCATTGGCCTTACATATACAATCATCAAGTCTTGGTGTGACGCCAAGTGTGACGATCACTAGTCACTGATTTGATACGATAAAAAAAGCCTGTCGAGCAGTTTTGCTCGACAGGCTTTTTTGTTGTAAGCTTATTATATATTTTATTTAGCTTCGAATTGGGTTTGTGGTTGCAATTCGATGCCTATACGTATATGTAGTCTTTCTTATTTCGCTAGCCCGCCAATAGAGCGGGTAGTTCACCGAGGAGGTGATTTAATTGCCCGGCGTTTACTTTGATGAAAATGACAACTTCGACATTTCTCTGCGTCGCTTCAAGAAGCAGGTAGAGAAAGCCGGTATTTTGTCCGAGCTTAAAAAGCGTCAGCATTACGAAAAGCCCAGCGTAATGAAAAAGAAAAAGAAAGCCGCAGCCAAGAAAAGGCTCGCTAAAAAAATGCGTAAAATGCGCAACATGTAGACATGAGTCTGTCCAAAAAAATAGACAAAGACTACATCGAGGCCTACAAGGCCAAATCGACGGTAAAAGTGGCCGTCTTGAGACACCTCAAGACGGCCATTAAAAACCGTATGGTCGAAGAAAAGGGCGAGATCTCAGACGAGACCGTCCTTGATCTCATTGCAAAGCAGGTTAAGCAGCGCAAAGAATCTTTCGATCAATACACCAAGGCCGGCAGGGACGATCTTGCCCAGGTCGAGGCTCAGGAACTTATCGAACTTGAGCCGTACCTTCCCCAACAATTGTCTGACGAAGAACTTGAAGCAGCTGTTGATAAGGCTATCGCCGATATCGGAGCTTCCAGTTTGCAGGACATGGGTAAGGTGATGCAGGCAGTCTTGAATGCTCACAAGGGTCAAGTTGACGGCAAGAAATCTAGCGCCCTGGTTAAATCCAGGCTCTCCTAACTTTCCAACATAGACGGCTCAAATGGAGTCCAGAACATTCCACGTATTGGAGTTCCCCAAGATTCTCGGGGCATTATCCGGTTTCGCCGTGTCCGAACCGGGTGCTTCTGCGTGCCTTGCAATAAGCCCATTTGATAAGCTTGAAGATGTAAATCGTGCATCTACTCTCTTTGAACAAGCAGCTGCCTGGGTTGGCGAATCAGACTTTAAATTTAGCCCATTTCCTGAACTTGCAGGTCTTTTCCCTCATCTGGATAGCCCCTTGGGTGTTCTGGATCAGGATGCACTCTTTGCTCTTAAAACAGTACTCGATATAACGCGTAGTGCTCGTGATTCACTCAAGAAATACGAAGATCGTGAGTGGGATATTCTTGTTGAGACTCTTTTTGCCTACGCTTGGCCCGAGAAGACTGTCTCTGGAATTGGGCGCTGCCTTGATCCGGAAGGACGCATCAAGGATGGTAGTTCTCCAGATCTCCTAGCTGTCCGTCAGGAAATCCGCACCATACATCAACGTTGCACCAAGCGGGTCAAGGAGTTCATCGTTCAACAGAACATGACCCAGGCAATGCAGGATGAGTTCATGACGGTTTCCTCAGATCGTTATGTCATGCCGATCAAAGCAAATTTTAAGAACAAGACCAAGGGCATAATTCACGACTATTCTCAGACTGGTGAAACTTGTTATTTCGAGCCCATGTTTCTTGTAGAGACAAACAATCGCCTTCAGGAACTCAAGCGCGAAGAACGTGAAGAAGAATATAAGATATTAAGATACCTGACTGAACTTGTTAGACAAGAACAGGAAGGTGTGTTCGAGGCGTACCAGGGGCTTGTGACTCTCGATGTTCTCATGGCCAAAGTTAAACTTGCGCAAGCTTATGATGGGCGGGCAGTCGATGTCACAGAGAATGGCATTCCGAACCTAATTAAAGCACGACATCCACTTCTTGCCCTCGCTGATAATTCTGTTCAGCCACTCAGTATTGCGCTTTTGGACGGCCAAAAAGCGATGATTGTCAGCGGCGGTAATGCTGGTGGAAAGACAGTCTGTCTCAAGACCGTCGGGCTTATCGGCTTGATGGCACTCTCCGGTTTGCCGGTTCCGGTTGCCGAAGGTAGCAGCCTGCCGCTTTGGACCAACATTTTCGTTGTTATGGGTGATGAACAGAGCCTGGAAGAAAATGTCTCGACTTTCACTGCTCAGATTCAATACCTGAAAAGGGTCTGGGAGAAGGTTGGCAAGCAAACACTTTTCATTCTTGATGAATTTGGAGCTGGGACTGATCCTACGCAGGGAGCTGCGTTGGCGCAGGCGGTCATAGACAGTCTTGTTGAGCGGGAAGCTACTACATTCATCGCAACCCATTTTCCAGCACTAAAGGCATATGCCATGGCCGCCGATTCAGTGCGAGCTGCCAGTGTGCTTTTTGACCCTGGCACCAAGAGACCACTCTACAAACTCGCTTATGATCAGGTTGGAGCTTCCATCGCTCTTGATGTTGCCAGAGAACATGGTTTGCCTGCCAATATTTTAGAACGGGCCGAGAAGTATCTGCTTCTGGATGGATCGGACACTTCTTCGATCCTGGACCGTCTAAATGAGATGGCGGTTAAACGCGAAAGTGAACTGGAAGCCGTCGAAGTCGAACGGACCAAACTTGAACAGAAACGCGCCAAACTTGAAGTTTCTTTTGAAAAGGAGCGCGGTGCTCTCCTGAAAGAAATGCAGACTCAGGCCCAGACTATTGTAAAAGAGTGGCAGGCTGAAAAGATCGGTCGCAAAGAGACTAGAAAAAAACTTTCACAAGTCCGTGAACGAGTTGAAGAACTTGGTGCACCTAAGCAAGTTGTTTCAACCTTTTCTTTCACAGACATTGTCCCCGGCAAAAAAGTATCGTATTTGGCTTGGGATAAGTCCGGCACGGTCATAGAAATCAACGAGCGGAAAAAACAGGCCAAAGTTGATATCGGCGGTGTGGCCATGTGGGTCAAAGCTGAACACCTTGGACCTGTCGGTAAGCCCCAGAAAGCTGTGTCCAAAGGGCCAAAATCTGTTTCTGTCGCCGCATCAGACATGGTTGTTGAAGTTGATCTCAGAGGCAACCGGGCAGACATCGCAATAAGTGAACTTGAACGAGCTATGGATAGTGCTTTACGTAAGGGTGCTGGCAAGATGGAAATTGTCCATGGGCGTGGCACCGGAGCTTTGAGGCGTGAAGTTCATGACTTCCTCAAGTATTATCCGGCTGTAGAAAATTTTTCCCTGGCACCTGAAGACAGGGGTGGGGACGGAATGACTGTAGTAACACTCAAGTAGTCGGTTAGACTCGGAGAGGCTTAGTGGACAGAAGTGGTGTTGAAGCTGTTAAGGCTCGTATAAGCATTTCGGACATAGTGCGCCGATATGTGGACCTGAAACCGGTTTCTGGCCGGTATATGGGGGCTTGTCCTTTTCATCAGGAGACCAAGCCGTCCATGTCGGTTAACGACGATGAAGGGTTCTTTTACTGTTTTGGCTGCCAGGCGTCCGGTGATGTAATAGATTTTTATTCGCGTATAAACGGCCTTGATTTCAGAGAATCTCTGGAACAACTGGCCGCTGAGGCCGGGATTGAGCTTTCGCATGTACCCCATGATCCCCATGCCGCCGAGCGTAAAGCCCGGAAACAATTGCTTCTTAACATGCATGATGAATCCAACGCCTGGTTTCAACGCAATCTACGTATGGCTGCCGGAGATACTGCCAAACGATACCTGATAAATCGAGGCATGACGCAGGAAGTCATTGACAAATTTGAACTTGGATACAGCCCCGACGATTGGCATGGTTTGGATAACCATCTTAAGAGTAAAGGAAGAACATCCGAAGAAGGTGTTGAAGCCGGACTTTTATCTAAAAATGAAAAAGGGAATATATACGACAGGTTCCGTGGGAGACTGATCTTTCCCATACAAAATTTATCAGGTCGGGTTATTGCTTTTGGCGGCAGAATCATTACTGATGGAGAACCCAAGTACCTGAACAGCTCAGATACACCCATTTATAAGAAGGGTGATCACCTTTACGGGCTGAGTCTGGCCAGGTCTACAATGACTCGCACCAAGCGGGCTATTTTGACTGAAGGGTATATGGATGTCATATCGCTCCATCAGTTCGGCTACACCGATTCCTGCGGCGTTCTGGGCACAGCCCTGACACCGGATCAGGTCAAACGGTTGGCAGGGTTTTGTTCGCGCGTTGACTTGGTATTTGATGGTGATGGAGCAGGGCGCAAGGCCGCACTAAAAAGTAGCAGAATGATTCTGTTACAAGGTGTTGCCTGCAAGGTTGTCCTCATGCCGGAAGGCGAAGATGTGGATAGTCTGCTTCAAGCCAAAGGGACGGAAGGGTTCGAAGCCTGCATGAATGAGGCTCCGGATGGTTTGGATTACTGTATGAAAACCCTGCGAGAAGAATTTGCTCCCAGGGATATTATGGCATGGGCCAAAAATTTCTTGTCGGATTTGTCTGACGCTTCCTTGCGGGCTTATTACCTGCCACGTATAGCGAATGGACTTGGATTGTCAGAGGCTGACTTCAGGCGCGATGCCGGTGTAACATCACCGCCGCGCAACACACAACGTCAGCCCAGACAGGGTCAGAGTTCACAGCAGCAACAGGCAGTAATGGCCGTTGGCAAGGAAGACAAGGACGACCGGTATTTTTTGATGTTTCCGATTCAGTATCCGGATTATATCCCGGCACTGGCGGAAAGGGATTTTGGGCATATCCTCGGCACCGATTGGGCGAGGGCATTTTGGGAGAAGCTTATCACCACGCAACCAGGCCAGATTATGAGTCTGCTGAACGAACAAGAGAAAAGCTTCTACATCAAGTGTCGTGAGGAAATGCGCGAGAACATACTTTCCGGACGTGATTTACTGGACGAATGGGAACATATTTGTGAGAAAATCACATCTGGGCAAAAGAAGTTGAACGAACAAGAGCTCACAGAGGCCATACGCCAGGCACAACAAGTTGGCGACTTCAAACGAGCACTAGAATTATTGGCCTCGAAAGAATCTCGCAGGAGGGACGATGAGCAACATTAAGGAAATCCAGCAGATAAAAACTCTCATAGCTGAGGGTAAGAAAAAAGGATTCCTGACATATGAGGAGTTAAGCAAGGCACTGCCTTCTGACTATAACACCCCGGAACAGCTTGATGAAATTCATGCTATCTTCGACCAGATGGATATTGCCATTGTCGATTCCGAGGAAGCTCATAAGAAGATGAGTCCTGATAAGGAATTGGAACTCGAAGATAAGGGTGACGATTCCGCTGATTATGCTTCCAGGAGCACTGACCCTGTGCGCATGTATCTTCGTGAAATGGGCGCTGTGTCCCTTCTTGACCGTGAAGGTGAAGTCGTTATCGCCAAGAAGATTGAAAATGGCGAGATGGACGTTCTGTATTCCCTGGTTGAGGTTCCTGTGGCAGTTGAAGAACTCATCGGCGTTGGTGAGGATCTCAATGAAGGCCGCATCAAGTTGAAAGATGTGGTCAAGACCATCGAAGAAGACGATCCGAGCGAAGACGAGATGAACCAGCGTCAGCGCGTCATCTTCCTGCTCGATGAAGTCAAGAAGCTCTACAAGAAAAAAAGAAAAATATACGACAAGCTTGATTACTGTGCCCAGACAGATCGCCGGGTTACCGGCGTCCAAAAGGATATCCTTAAATATAAGGATGAAGTGGTTAACAGGCTTCGTGACATCAAGCTCGAAAAGACACTCATTGATCGCATCATTGAGACGGTCAACGATTACGTCAGGCAGATGCATAACTGTCAGCGCGATTTGTCTGCTTATGTTCTTTCAGTCGGTCAAACCAAGACCGAAATTGAAGAGTTATTCAAGAATGTCGATGAACGCAAAGTAAATCCGGTTGTAGCCGCAGACACTCTCGGAATGACCGTTGAAGAGTTCTTTTCCTTCAAGGAAATGCTGGCAGGCAAGCTTGAAATCATGCATCGCCTCCAGGACAAGTGCTGCCATTCGGTACACGACCTGGAAGAAGTGCTGTGGCGCATCAAGAGCGGCAATCGGTCCTCCATGCGAGCCAAGCAGGAACTTATTCGCGCCAACTTGCGTCTCGTCGTCTCTATTGCCAAGAAATACACCAACCGCGGGCTTCAGTTTCTGGATCTCATCCAGGAGGGCAACATCGGCCTGATGAAGGCTGTGGACAAATTCGAATACCAACGTGGTTACAAATTCTCGACATATGCAACTTGGTGGATCAGGCAGGCCATTACACGTGCCATCGCCGACCAGGCCCGTACTATTCGTATTCCGGTGCACATGATCGAGACCATCAACAAGCTCATTCGTACCTCTCGTTATCTTGTACAGGAGCTTGGGCGTGATCCTTCCCCGGAAGAAATCGCCGAGCGCATGGATTACCCTCTTGAGAAGGTTAAGAAAGTCCTCAAGATTGCCAAGGAACCCATTTCCCTCGAAACTCCCATTGGAGACGAGGAAGATTCGAGCCTGGGCGATTTCATCGAGGACAAGAAGGCCACCGCACCTGCTGAGGAAGTGGTTTCCACCAAACTTGGTGAGCAGATAGCTTCAGTGTTGTCTGACCTGACACCGCGTGAAGAGCAGGTTCTCCGCAAGCGCTTTGGTATCGGTGAGAAATCCGATCATACTCTTGAGGAAGTTGGCAAACTCTTTAACGTTACTCGTGAGCGTATTCGTCAGATTGAGGCTAAGGCTCTCAGAAAACTACGCCACCCGGTCAGAAGCGCGCTTTTGCGTTCATACTTCGAAAACTAGACTCAAGCAGGGCCGGGAAGACATCGTTCTTCCCGGCCTTTTTTTATACATCAAATCAGGCACGCGCCAATTACGCCATCATGGAATCATTCGTCTTCGCATTTATCATACCCGTTACCGCTGTCATATTAGATGCCTTGTTTGGCGATCCCCGCAACCTTCCACATCCCGTCAGATATATTGGAAAAGGCCTTGATGTCTTTGAAACTTCAGCCCGTACAGTGAAGCTCGATCTTCGTGTAGCAGGCTGGATTGCAGTACTTCTTTTTGCGAGTGGTGTATGGGGAGTTGTCGAATTCATAGTGGCAATTCCTTATATTGGTGTTCTCGTTGCCATCTACCTTGGGTATGCAGGACTCGCTCTGGGGTGTCTCATCCGTGATTCTCGCCGCGTAGCTTCTCTTCTTGATACGGGAGATTTGCCTGGTGCGCGCAAGGCTTTGTCTTATCTAGTCAGCCGCGACACTTCCAAATTGGATCCCAATGGTATCCGTCGGACTTTGGCCGAAACTTTGACCGAAAACCTGAATGACGGTTTCGTCGCACCCATGTTCTATCTGGCAATCTTTGGTCCCGGAGGATTATGGGCCTACAAGGTTGTCAGCACTATGGACTCTATGTGGGGTTATAAGACTGAGCAATACCGAGAGCTCGGCTACGCAGCAGCCAAGACAGACGACTTTTTAGCTTATATTCCAGCCAGAATTACCGCATGGCTGATGTTGTTTGTCGGCAAACGACATGGTTTGGACTATGATGCCGCTAAAACTAATTTTCAGAGTGATGCGAATAAAATGGATAGTCCCAACGCAGGTTGGCCCATGGCTGCCGCGGCATGGCTCTTTGGTGGGCAGATGGGCGGTCCTGCCGAATACTTTGGAGAGATGAAAGAAAAGCCCGTGCTTGGCCCTTCCGGAGCCGTGTGGGACAAAAAGATGATTAGATCACTGATAAATCTATGTAAGACGGCAGGTCATACGTCGGCTTGGATATTCATTCTTGGGCTCGGATGGTTGCAAATAGCGTTCTAGCTATGAAACAATGATTTCTGAGGGGAGTACTAAGAAAAAGGTACTCCCATTTTTTTGTACGGATTCTGCCCAGATTTTTCCGCCATAATGCTCGACGATCTGCTTGCAGATTGGCAATCCCAATCCTGTTCCCATTTGACGACAACCCAGGGTGTCGCCCTCGCGGATAATGTAAAATTTGTCGAAGATATTCTCTAAATCATCTTCTGCTATGCCGTGACCATTGTCCGAAATCGTGAGCTTGATTTGTTCGTCTTCAGTAGATGCATTGAGAACAACAACACCTGAGTCGGTGAATTTCACTGCATTGTTGATCAAATTGATAAGGACCTGTGTAAACAGATCAGTATCAATCATTACTTTCGGCAAGTCATCAGACAAATCCAACTCAAAAGCGACAGAAGGCTTTTCCATAAACAGACCTTCAACGGCTGCTACTGCTGTGCCGATAACATCACGCAGGGCAACCGGCCGGTCGTCCCAGGTAATTCGTCCGGATTCAATTCGAGCCAAATCGAGAACGTTATTGATCAGCCGTGTCAGTCTTCCGCATTCGTCCGAAATTATATCAAGATTTCCATCCAGACGTTTACGTTTTTTTGCCAGACTGGTTTCGTCTTCTTCACCATGCCGGATGGCAGAAATCTCTTTCTTGATCAGCTTTGTGAAACCGTAAATTGACGTCAATGGTGTACGAAGTTCATGGGAAACAAGTGATAGGAAATCGGATTTCATTTTATCCGCTTCCTGAGCTTTCATACGATCTTCAATTTCACTTTCCAGACGTTGATTGAGTTCAATCAAGTTCGCTTGTTCTCGTTTGAGTTGACTGTTGTATGCAGCCAATTTCTGGTTTTTTGAACGAAGTGATGCAAATAGTCTCCGTTGAATTGCTATCCCCATGAAGACGAATACCGCTCCGAAAAAGAATATGATCGCAACAAAAAGAGAACTTGAGAAATCAATTTTCTTGAGAAAGAGGGCAAGGACACCAAGATATGCGAGGAAGAAGAAGACCATGAAGGCCATGTGAGACCATATGAGAATCTTGGTCTGATCAGTTTGCTCGTCAGTATGCTTGCTTGCGGCACGCAACATGAGTCGATGGCTGAATATATTGATCAGCATCAAAAACGCACCAAAAAGAATAAGAGTGCTTGATGATATTGAGATCCAGTCCATAAAAAATCACACTAATGTTTATAATAAATTGGGGTTACACGATAGTCTTCTTGGCTATTTGTATTTATGACCAATAAGCTCGGGATTAGCAATGATAAAGGCATATATAATAAGTGCAAAAAAAAGAGGCTCCATGAGGAGCCTCTTGATTATTCTATTCACCGAGTTCCATACTTCGTAGGTAAGACTCGAATACACCATCGATGATGTCGCCTTTTACAGCCTGACGATCGAAATGTGTAAGAGCTCGAATTGTTGTTCCTCCCGGGGAGGTGACCATCTCTCGGAGTTGAGTTACGGAGTATTCACTTTCATCAGCCAATTTGGCAGAACCGAGGAACAGGCCTTTAACCATTTCAGTAACCTGAGGTCTGGTTAATCCAAGAGCGACACCAGATTCGATCATCGCTTCCATGAAATAGAAGACGTATGCCGGGCCGGAGCCGATGACGCCGGTAAAGGCATCGAACATCTTCTCCGGAAGGATGTGAACCTGGCCAATTCCCTCAAAGACTGCTGGAACAAAGGCTTTCATGTCGTCACTGAGGTTCTTGTCCTCCAGACAAACGGCAAAGACGCCTTCGGCCACCAGAGCAGGGGTGTTCGGCATGACGCGAACTACTGGGCAAAGGCCCTCGGTCCAGTCTCTGAACATACTCTGGGTGATACCAGCACAGATTGAGATCAGGCATTTGGTCTCATCAAGTTCTGTGGCAATTTCCTTGACCACAGGTTCAGCATGCTGCGGTTTTACGGCAACGATGATATAATCACACGCTTTGGTCAGTTCCGTAACATTATCATGCGCTATCAGGCCGTATTTCTGGCCAAGTTTGCTGATGTTGTCCGTGTTCGGGTCAACGCCATGCAGTTCGATACCATCACGAGAGGCAAGGCCCTTGATGATGGCCGACCCCATGTTACCTACGCCTATGAACCCGATTTTTTTGGTCATTATCCCACCAGCTCGTCGTCGTTGAAGAAGTAAGAGATTTCGGTCTTAGCAGTCTCAGGAGCATCAGAACCATGACAGGCATTATTCTGGATGTTCTGGCCAAAAGCAGCGCGAATGGTGCCTTCTGCTGCGTCAGCAGGGTTGGTGGCACCCATCAGGTTGCGATAATTTTCGATGGCGTTTTCGCCTTCCAGGCAGGAAACGACAACCGGACCGGAGATCATGTAATCGACCAGTTCGCCGAAGAAAGGACGTTCAGAGTGAACAGCGTAGAAGCCTTCAGCCTTGGCGCGGTCCATGTGGATCATCTTCGTGGCTTTGATCTTCAGACCAGAATCGGAGATCATCTTCAGGATGTCGCCGATGAGGTTACGTTCTACTGCGTCAGGTTTGATGATGGAAAAAGTTTGTTGAATAGCCATTATAAGCCTCCGTTTTGTGTTGTTTCTATTATACGTATTGGCAATTATTTGCCAGTGACACCAAAAGGTCTGTTAAAACAGTCCTAACAAAGCAACATGCGGTCGGACACGCCTTCTTCGCCTCGCAACTCCGAGAAGCGTCGTAGCAGGTCTTCGACCTTGAGATTTTGTTTTTCTTCTCCGCTGATATCCACAACTATTTCGCCGCGATGGAACATGATCAAACGGTTTCCCATGCTGATGGCTTGATTCATGTTGTGGGTAACCATGAGAGCTGTGAGATTCTGTTTTTCGACAATTTCTGCCGTCAGATCGAGGATCATGCCGCCGGTTTTAGGATCAAGGGCGGCAGTGTGCTCATCCAAAAGCAGCAGACGAGGGCGAACCATTGTTGCCATAAGCATGGTTAATGCCTGACGCTGACCGCCTGAAAGCAATCCTGTGTGGGTCTTGAGTCTGTCTTCCAAGCCAAGTTTGAGTATGGCAAGCTTCTCTCGAAAGAATTCGCGATCT
>Ga0209692_10001305_pt1 | contig 35310 bp, 27 predicted proteins | sample tdDd472_FD_187129 | JGI IMG/M metagenome (GOLD analysis project Ga0209692, IMG submission 187129) | Marine sediment microbial communities from the Atlantic coast under amendment with organic carbon and nitrate - tdDd47.2 (SPAdes)... | ecosystem: Environmental > Aquatic > Marine > Coastal >...
TCAAACTGATTTTGCGAATTAACCACAACACTTGATGCTGAAAAATCAAGTAATGGAAGAATAAAAGAAAATATGATTCCAAATAACAAATAATATCGGTTGAATCTAAACCAAGTATCTCTCTTTAGAAATAATTCGTAAAAGATATAAAATACTGATACAGAAATCGCCGTTTCAATTATATATGTTAAAAATGAAATCATTACTTCGTATTTTTCTTTTTCTCAATTTGTTCTTCAACTTGCTTTTTTAATTGTTCCAACTCGCTTAAACTTAAATCATTTTCACTTGCAAAAAACGATACTAACTTACTGGCTGAGTTATTAAAAAAACTTTTTGTAATCCCTTTAAAAAATGCTTTTGTATATTCTTTTTTCCCAACTTTAGGATGATACTCATTTGATTTTCCATAAGTTTTAAATCCAATAAATCCTTTATTTACTAAAACACGAACTACTGTCGATATGGTTGTATAAGCAGGCTTTGGATCAGGGAATTGATCAACAATATCTTTCAGGAAACCCTTTTTAATCTCCCAGAGATATTGCATTACTTGTTCTTCAGCTTTGGTTAATTCTTTCATGACACAAATATATAACTATTTTTTTAGTAATAAAACTATTTAAATCATTATATAACTATTTATATAGTCGCACAACTATTTTTTTAATTATATTTACAAAAAATTAAACTACCATGACTATGACAAAATATAAATTCTCTTCGGAAACGCTTGAATATATTGAAATTAAGCAATCTCGAAAAACAACTATAAAAAAGTTTAGTATCTTTTTTATTGCGAGTATAATATTGTCAGTTGGGTACTTTGCAATTTTTCTTAAAATCTCGGATACACCTGAAGAAAAGGCTTTAAGGCGAGAAAATAAAGAACTAATTGAAGTTTACAATGACTTGAACAACAAAGTATTAAAGATAAGTAATGAATTTGATTTAATTGAAGAACGAGACGAAAATATTTATAGAGCAATTTTTAATATTAATCCATTACAGATTAGAGACGGTGGAACTGGTGGTTCAAATAAATATTCAAATTACAAAAATTTAAAAAATAAAGATCTGGTAATTAAAACTGCTCAAAGAATTGATAATTTATCAGAGAAACTAAAAATCGAAAAAACATCACTGACTGACCTTGAAAAACTTGCTTTTTCAAAACAAAAAGAATTATTACATACACCAGCAATACAACCAGTTAAAAATAAAGATCTTTTACGAACTGGATCTGGATTTGGAATGCGACATCATCCAATTTTAAATATATATAGACCACACGAAGGACAAGATTTTATTTGTCCAAAAGGTTCAGAAGTATACGCAACAGCAGATGGTAAAGTATCATCTGTTCGTCGATCAACAACTTTTGGAAAAGTGATTGAAATCAAACATGGATATGGATATCTAAGCTTATATGGTCATTTATCTGAATTTAAGGTAAAACAAAATCAAGAAATAAAACGTGGCGATATAATTGGATATGTTGGAAGTACGGGATTATCTTCCGGAAATCATCTACATTATGAAGTTCATATAAAAGGAAAAGCAGTTAATCCGATTCCGTACTTCTTTAATGATTTAAGTCCTGATGAATTTGTACAGATGCGCATGATTGCAGATAGTATTAAACAAAGTATGGATTAATTATCCAGGATTGCAAAATTCAATGTTGCTGCAGCATGAACATCTGTTGTATCAATTAATGAGATTAATTGTATCAAACGTTGCAATTAACAATGAAATTTATTAAATCCTACGACCTATAAAGTATTTATAATACTTTTCAGATGCTTCACCATACTTTTCAATCTTTTCATCTGATACTTTATAAGTACAATGCTCACCTGCAACTCCTGAGAAATAAATTTCATATTTATCTGAGTTTTCGTCAATCATAATAATCTTCACCAATTTCTCATCAACATCAGAAACTACAAGACTTGCATGGCATATTGGACAGAAAAAATTAACTTCTTCGCCTTTTTCAATTTTAAAATCAGAATGAAGTACACTTGTGTAATCTCCCAACTTTGGGCTAAGAAGTATAATACCTGATCTCTTATCCTTTTTAGTTTTTGCGGTAAAAATTATTTTATCGCCTACTAACAAGTAACCACTACATTTTGGGCATATAAAATTAGTTTTCATAACATGGTTCCTCCAATTTATATTTCATATAAGTTACAAAAAATTGATAAGAAATCCATAAAATATATTTCAGATTCATGTATAATAAAAATGCAATTCAAAATTTTATCATCTCATCACCTTTTATAATTCCGATTATATTCTTACTTTTCAACTCCAATATAAAATCACAAAAATTATGAAAAAAATAGTACTCATCCTTAGTGTTATATTACTTATTACAAGCTGTGCATCTAAACGTTATGTGAAAAAAGCTGTTAAATTTGAAGAGGCTGGACTTTACGAAGATGCTGCAGAATATTACTATCAAGCAGTTTTAAAGAAAGATTCTAACGTTGACGGCAAACTAGGTTTAAGAAAAACCGGACAGATGACTCTTGATAGAAAACTTGCCGATTTTACACAAGCATACAAGCAAGCTGATTATAAAAAAGCTGTGTACAATTTTCTTGAAGCAGAGAAATATTATAATAAAGTTACTGCTGTTAGAGTAGAACTTGATTTTCCTGAGTACCACAAAGAGTATTATGAAGAAGCTAAAGGCGACTATTTAAATAAGAAATACGCCGATGGTGTCGATAAATTAAATCGTGAAGATTTTGCTGAAGCACTTATTGTTTTTGATGAAATTAAAAAAATTGATGCTGAATATAAAGATGTAAAAGAACTTTTCGTAACCGCAAAATATGAACCTATGTATCGCGATGCTGCTCAGTATCTTGAAACAGGTTTGTATCGAACTGCTTATTATACTTACCAATCAATAATAAACGGTGCAGGTAATTATAAACAATCTGTAGCTCTTAAAGATGAAGCTCAAGAAAAAGGTACTATTACAATTCTGGTTTCTGATTTATCATATTCAGGTTATAAAATGCGAGAAACTGCAGGATCAGTTACATCAAACCTTAAAGCACAATTAAGTCGTTTGGATAATCCTTTTATTAGAATTATTGATCCTTCCTCGCTAGATGTTAATATTTATGAATATGGGCAAATGAATATGCAGGCAGCAAACCTTGCAGGAATTAAAGCTGTATTAACAGGTGCTGTAACAGATGTTAAAGCTATAAATGGGAGACTTCAAAAATCTGAAAAAAGGGGATACCTCAAAACAGTTATTAAAAGCAAAGATAAAGAAGGAAAAGAGATTTCAACTGTTAAATACACCAAGACAAGCTATTTTGAATACAAACAAAAAAACAGAGCAGAATTGGATCTTAACTACAAACTTGTTTCTACGGAAGATAATTCAGTTATGTTATCTGATGCTCTAAATCTATCTAATAGTGACAATATACATTATGCAGTCTACGGTGGAGATAAGAATAAACTAATTCCTGGTTATTGGAAGTACAAGAGCAAAAAATCATCTGAAGATGTTCAGAAAGATAATAAAACAGATATCAGAAAGCTTCAGAATTTACTAAAAGCTGATAAATCTATCAAATCTTCTTCTGCACTCTTAAATGAGCTAATTGGAAAATCCGTAAACGGAATTACTAATAAAGTTGACAAATATAATCCTGAGAAATAATGCAACGATATTTAATTATAGTATTATCAGTATTATTGCTTGCCTCATGTGCAGCAAAAAAGCAAGCAGCCGAATTTGAAGCACAGCCACAATGGGTAAAGCAAAAACCAATTGTTTATGGTTATTACATTGGTGTTGCTTCGGTTAAAAAAGTTGGAACATCAGCACAGTATATTGCTAAAGCAAGACAAGAAGCACTTACTGATCTTGCTGAAAGTGTTTCATCAAATGTTAGTTCAACATCCGTTTTACACAGCATTGAAACAGAGTATGGATTTTCTGAATCTTATGATCAAAAAATCCAGATTAGCACTGATGATTACCTTGAAGGCTTTGATCCTGTTGAATCATATGAAAACGAAGGTTCATATTGGGTGTATTATAAAATAGCAAAGAGCACCTATCATGAAATGAAAGAAAAAAGAAAACGTGAAGCTATTGCTACTGCTCTTGCTAAATACGAATCTGGATTAACAGAACAAAATTTAAACAAACCAAAAGAAGCTCTTTCTTTTTATCTACAAGGTTTACAAGCAATAAAACGCTACTTAGGCGAAGAGACACCTTCGACTCACAATGGCAATAATGTAGATATTGGAAATGAATTATATTCATCGGCTAGTGCTATTCTTAATTCTCTTGAGATTAAAGCTAAGACTAATGAAATAAAAGTAAAACGAGGAGAAAGTTTTGACAGGAATCTTGTGTTTGATGTTACCTATGACGGAAATACTGTTCAGGGCATTCCAGTTGAATTTTCATATACAGGTGGATATCTAAAAAAAGACAGACAAAATTCAGATGCAAATGGGAAAGTATATCTTGAACCTGAAGTTCTGCACTCAAGAAATGGCAAAGAACAAATTGCAGCAAAAATTAACTTAAAAGAGTTATCACAAAAAGCCGTTGATGATTTATTCATTCGTGGATTAATTACAAAACGCAGACTAAAACCTGCTTCTATAAATGTAATTATTGAAGCTCCTTCTGTTTCTCTTGTAATTGACGAGAGCTCCTGTTTAAATAACAATGATTGCAATCAAATTAATAGTTTGTTTAGCAAGAATGCAAGTGAATATGGTTTTGAAGTAAAAGGTGAGCAATCTTCGGATTTTGTTTTTGAATTTTTCTTTGGATATAAGAAAGGAGAAAGTGCTGGAGGTCTTATTTCAGCATATATTTCTGGTGAAATTACCATAAAAGATAATTTAAGAAAAACGGTCTGGGTAAAACAAACTGTTGATATAAAAGGTGTGGGAAGAAGTAAAGAAGATGCAAAAACACAAGCTTTTTCTGAATTTAAAAAAGCACTTAATCGAAATTATTTTAAACAAGGACTTGACGCAATAAAATAACAAAACGAAATTTCATAATACCTAAACGGGAACTTAAATAAGTTCCCGTTTTTATTTCCGGTTTATGATTAAACCAATTATCTTAAAATCATTCTAAAGCATATATTCAAAAAACCTTTTTTTATGAAAAAAATTATACTATTTGCCTGGATACTTTCGCTATGTATAAATGTTAATCAGTTAAAGGCACAAGAAGATCCTGTTGTTAAGAAAATAATTGAGATTGGACAAACCGATAATCAAACCATGCAGCATTTAGATGTTTTATGTAACCGTTTTGGCGGTCGTGTAATTGGTTCTGATGCTTATGAAAATGCTGCTGATTGGGCTGCATACAAATTCAAAGAGTGGGGAATGGAAGTTATCATGGACGAAGTGGGCGAATTGCCTGTTGGTTTTAATCGTGGACCTTGGTTTGGACGCATGATTGGCGGACCTGAAATGACTTTGCATTTCGCAACACCATCGTACACCTCTGGAACAAAAGGCGTTCAAAGAGGACATGTTCTTATTGAGCCAAAAACTCAAACTGAATTTGATAGAATGAAAGGTCAACTTAATGGAGCTTGGGTACTGGTATCAGGAAATAGCTCAGGATGGCCAATTGATATTTCGAAAGCAGGAGATGCTAAAAGAGCAAGTTTAATTGAAGAAAATGCTAAAACTGAGATTGAAAATAATAAAATACGAAGAGAGAACTGGAGAAATAGAAAATCTGGTGAGCAAAAAGAATTATTGCCTTACAGTGAAGAACCTGCTGTTTTTTATAAAGAAATGGTTGAAGCAGGAATTTTAGGTATCATCCAATCTTCAAAGGTTCCAATCACAGCTTTATACGATCGTAAAAATATTGATAGTTTGACATTTGAAACATTACCAACTACTCCAGACATTAAACTAGATGAGCATCAATACAAGATAATTGAGCAAATGGCAAAAGAGCGAAGACATTTTGAATTGGAATTTGATATTCGTAATCACTTTAAATTGGGACCAGTAAAATATCATAATGTAATTGGAGTTATTCCTGGAACAGAATTCCCTGATGAATATGTTATTATGGGTGGACATTTAGATGCTTTTGATGTTGCAACAGGTGGTGTTGACGACGGATCAGGAGTAACACCAATAATGGAAGCTGCGAGATTAATTATGGAAGCCGACGAAAAACCTAAACGTACTATTCTTGTTTGTTTATGGGCCGGAGAGGAATTTGGATTACTCGGATCGAGACATTGGGTTAAAGAAAATGAAGATAAATTGGATAAAATTTCGAATATGTTTAATCGCGATGGTGGACCTTTAGCAGCAACCAGTCTAAGCGTAACAGCAGCTATGTGGGATGATTTAGAAAAAATATGTAAACCATTGAATAACATTAATCCTGATTTTCCATTCACTCTAAAGGAACGTAAACCAAGAAATCTACCTAAACAGGCTTGGGGAACAGATAGTGGCCCGTTTGCTGTAAAAGCTGTTCCAACTATGTCTTTTGGACAAGAAGATGTAAAAGGATATAATTTTAGTTACTATGAAATTTGGCATACAGAGAGAGATTTATACAATAAAAGTATTCCGGAATATCAAGAACATAGTGCGATTGTAAATGCAGTTGTTATTTATGGAATCGCGAACCTCGATCATCTTTTGTCAAGAGAAGGATATTACAAAGTGACAGAAGAAAAATCTGATAAGAAATCAAAAAAGAAGAATAAATAGAGATTGGGTCATAAGTAGTTTTAAAAAGAGTAAAACAAATTGTTTTGCTCTTTTTAATGAATTAAATCTCTTCCATATTCTTAGTTTCAAATGTTATATCGTTTTATTATCACTTTTTTCTATAAGTCTTGTTTTCAAGTCTATAATCATTATATTTGTTATACTAAGAGAGATGAAAACAAATTAACCATGTCGAAAGCCTTTATTGACCGTACTCAACAAAATAATTCCAGCGATAATCAATCAGATACTTTACAAATGAAGATTGACACTGAATCTCAGCTAAATTGGGTAAATAACATGAAAGTTGACCAAGGCTTTGGTGTTTTCAATAATAACTCTAAAGGAAGTGAAGTTGCTCAAAAGTTTGCAAAGGACGAAGAGGAAGATCCAACACAAGCAAAAGCCCAAGAAAAGGAAGAATTATAAATGAAATCCGGATACGAGGGTGAGGAAAAAAGAAATGATAGCATAGGTACAAAAACCGTTATGCCTGATGATGTTAAAGGAAAAATGGAAAACTCTTTTGGAACCGATTTTAGCAATGTTAATATACACCAGAATTCAAATAGAGCTGAAAATATGGGAGCCCTGGCTTATACTCAGGGAAATGATATAGCATTTGCCTCAGGACAATACCAACCTGATACTACAGCAGGGCAAAAATTATTAGGACATGAGTTAGGTCACGTGGTGCAACAACGACAAGGAAGAGTTCGTCCAGATGCGGAGCAACACAAAGGAATGAATATAAATAGCGATACATTCTTAGAAAAAGAAGCAGATCTAATGGGCGAAAAAGCTGCTCAAGGGAAACAAAACAACTTAGGAATAAATTCTTCAAAATCCAATATTGTTAAATCCACACAATTAAAAAATAATATTATCCAAAAATTAGGAGTTGATGATGTAACACAAGAAATGGTAGGTAAGAAGTTTGAACTTGTCGATTCTTACAACAGTATTCCAAAAGGAACAATTATTACTATAACAAATTGGAATGGTATTAATAAAAATGCTACTGGTAAATGGAGTAAAAAAGATAAAACTGTTGCAACCTCAACATTTTCAAAAAGCCTACTAAAACCTGTTTATTCTGCAACTGCAGGAATATCTAAATATGAGGTAGGTATCGAAAAACAAAGATCTACCTTAAAATCATCCAAAGGAAAAGTTGATACCTGGAAAAAAAGAGAAAAAGAATATAGCAAGAATAGATCTCTTTGGGAAGCCGAACTAAAAAGACTTGAAGGACTTCATACAAAAAGAGAAACAAGAATGAGTAGAATGCTTGTAAGAGAATCCATGTATAATAGATTTGATGCAGATATAAAAAAATGGGTAGATTTTTATAACAATAAATACAAACCTTCAAAAAAATTAGATCCAAACATTGTTAAATCAATAATATTTATTGAAACAAGAATGGGAACAAGTGGAATTCATTTAGAAAAGCCTCCATACAACTATCATGGTAATCCTCATCCAATTAAAAGTAGATTTAACTTAGGACAAGTTATTGATTCATTTGGACCTCAACAATTTTTAATGATTAAAGAAATGGCACCATCCATATATACAAGCTATGGATTTAACAATTATGAAAAAAATGCCAAATGGAAAGGAATGACTGTTAGTGAGTGGAGTAATAATAATTTTTTTAATGCTATAAAGACATTTTCGACTTTCAAAAATACCAATGGGAAAAATCTAAAGGGAAATAATACAGATTTATTTCTTGATTATGAATTTTGGATAAGAGCTACAGTAAAATGGTTATTTGAAAAGTATTTTGCAACTAAAAATTGGAATTCTGCAATAAAAGCATATAATGGTGCAGGTAAAAAAGCTGATAATTATAAAAAAGATGTTTTAACCAGAGTAAATAAAAATTCAGTGCAACATGTTGGAGATAAATAAAAAAATAAAATACTTAACACTATACGTATTTACTTGTATTGTTTCTTTTATTGTTATTAGTAGTTGCAAAGTAAACAAGGGAATTTCAAATACTGAGCAACCAGAAGAACTTCAAGAATGGCAAAGAAGTTATGACTTTGATATGGATGGTGTTAATGACACTATTAAATATACCTACTCTGGAGGAGCACATTGTTGCTATAAAATTAATGTTAAATTATCTTTTTATTCTACTTGTGTAGATATACCCTACCTTATAAATGGGGGGTATTTAATATTTGGACCTCATAACTTAGATAATTTTACAATTTCCGACTATAACAAAGATGGTGTTCCTGAGATTATATTGTTTGTTGTAGATCAAGCTCCAAATATAAAAGAATCAAAATTCCTTGATAAAAAAATTGCAATTCAGTTCAAAGGAAAGAATGATATTATTCTGAAAGACAAGTATTATTCTATTGCAGAAGTAGTTCAATAGTTCATTCTTAAATTGTAAAAAAAAGAGTAAAGTCAAATAGGCTTAACTCTTTTTTATTAAGCATTACTTTTTTTTACCTTACAAGTAAGTGTTTCAATTTCTAATTTAAGAATTGTTGTCATTTCTAACATCTTATCTTCATAAGTAAAACCGGTTCTATCAGAATATTGACTCATAATAGAATCTAAACCTTGTATTTTCCCTTCGTTTGTTTCTACTTTTGAGATTCTTCCATATCCCACTATGCTTTTAAAACTCATTGAATAACCACATGCTTTTTTTGCTTCTTCTAATACGTGATCAACATCCATTTCAAAACAAACTTTATTATTTTTCTCAATTATATCAAGCTTTCGACCTTCGTTTGCACAATGAAAATATAAATATGCAGGATTCCCTGATTGGTAACCAAAATTCAAGGTAACTATATAAGGCATATCATCATCAATCATAGCCAATCGGCATACATCTGCCTTCTTAATTATATCTTCTATTTCGTTTTGATCTTTTACTTCTCTGTCTTTTCTACGCATAACACTCATATAATTATTTATATACTTTACGATTTTAATAAATAAAAAGGGCATTAGCAAAATGCTAACACCCTTTTCCCCTAATTAACCCAAATAACCCTATTATGAATCTTTATTTTTGATCTTTTTAATAAATACAAAGAAGTAAATCGCATTTGCTAGTATACTTATTGTTGCTACAAATAGCATTAGGTTGTAACTTCTTGGAACAAATAATTCCATTTGTTCAGTAAAGCGAGGGAATGTAAAATAATACATAAACCAAGCTGCTAAAGTAAATCCTCGTGCTTGTAGCCAAGTTCCTTTTTTAATAAATAAAGCAGGAATAGTACAAGCTAATATTACCATTAACTGTGCCGATGTTGAACCCGGAAAGTTAAGATACACGTATACTATATTCCAAATATCATAAGCTATAATCCAGAATATAGTCATGCCATGCCATACCATATCTTTGTGCCTACTATTGTCGGGACCAATTTGTTTCCAACCATAAAACAATGTTATGATATTTAGAATTCCAGCAATACCATTTAAGATATTTGGTAAATATCCCATTGAAAAATCTTGAGAGACAGCTTCGGCAATATTTACAGCCAAGAATAAAGCTGCAATTAATTTCACCCAGTTATATTTCTTTAGTTGAGTAAATCGAATTAAAGAAAACCAAATAACAGCGAATACTACAGAATATATCTTAACCCACTTAAACCAATAAGTTATTCCATGTTGCGACCACACTAAGGGAGTTAAAGCTAAGGGTAAAACAACAAAGAACAATATAGTTGCCCATTTATATCGTCTGAAAGTTTCATTCAAAACAATTAGAACTACTAAAATTAATATCCAATGTATTAAAGCTAATTTATGCTGATAAAGTTTTAATTTACCATCATAATCATCTGTTTTATAATGAATTGTATTTTCATCAATTAACTGAAGAGTGTTTCCATCAAATTCTGTGATTTTATCGGTCTCGGAACTTTTAATATAAAGAGTTTCGCCTTCTTGTAACCAGATTTTTTCTTCTTTAATATTATCTTGTCCCCCACACTGTTTGGTAATCTTTACTGAACCATTCTCATCAAATTTAAATCTATAAAATAAAGCTCCTTCACCTGGCTTTCCATCAACAATAGTTTGCCAAGCACCTCCCTTAAAGGAATCTTCAGTTTTAATATCAGTGCTATATCCCTTCTGTGCAAATAAGATGAAAGTAAAACCAATAAATAAAAACAGTAATTTAGAATTTAGTTTTCTCATGATTTAACCGTTTTTAGGTTAGTAATTCCCTTATGTTTCTTTTCACGAATGAAAAACCAGAATAAATAAGGAACATGTAACACAATATTTATTAATCCCCAATAGTAAACTACGTTATCATTAGCAAATGCTGAAGAGTCCATAAGTGGAGTAAAAATGTCATAAGTTGCACGAATCAAAATATGAACTGCAAGCGTATACACACGAGCAGTAACATAAAGCTCTGGACGTTTTTTAATTACAGGATATAATTCAGCTGCTAATAAAATACATAATGAACTTGCTGCAAATCCAGGATTTTCTGCATAAACAAAAGCAATATTCCAAGTTGTATACAAGAAATTCCACATTGGATCTGTATACACCAATAAATCGCCAGGTTTTTTTGATGAGATTTCCCAACCATTCTTTTTATTTTTTTTAGATTTAAATAATGGAATAGTTACAATTAAAATAAATCCTGAAATTGCATTAAAGTAATTGCCCATTGCCAAATCTTTTAACGCGGCTTCCAAAATATTTAATCCTAAAACACCATATAATGACCAAAGCACCCAATCTTTACGAAAGAATTTCCACCAACCTTCACGTTTTTCGTGCTGAGCAATACGCCCTAAACCAACAACTATGGCTGTCGGAATTAGAACAGAAAAAGTCTTTGCCCACCGAAACCATCCTTCAAGTTGCGACGACCATAATGGGAATGTTAAAAGAGCAAGAATCCAAAAAATAGCTGCAAACTTATAGTGTTTTCTCATAAGGTCCACTACAATTAGCAGAATTACTATGTACCCTATCATTGAAGCAAGGTACTGCCAAATAGGTATGTTCATAACATAATTTTTATTAGTGAATATTTATTCATTTTATATTTAAAAAAATTTACATTTTTATCATATCCCAAGTTAATTGAAATGCTTTATTGATTCGCTCTTTATTTACTTTATAAACACCAGCAACATGCTCATCGGCAAGTTCTCTTATAAAACCTAACATCGACAAGAACAACATCTCATCATCAATATCAGGCTTAACTAACATTTCATTTTTACCTTGATTTATTAATTCCTTCACAGGATCTTTCATTGATTCTGCAATAACAACATGTTCTTTGGTAATATAAGGAGATCGATAATATTGCTCCAAAAAAACACTTTCTTTATGGTGTTCTATCCTATGCATTAAATAATTAAGCCAAACCCTTTTTAGTCTAACTTTAAATGGTTCATCTTTTTTATATCCTTCAAAAAAGCGATCAACAGACTCTCCTTCTAACTTCTTATACAATTCATTTACAAGCTCTTCTTTATTCTTAAAGTAGATATATAATGTTCCTGTGGCAATTTTTGCTTGTTGAGCCAATTTTGACATAGTAAGCCCTGCAATACCAATTTCATAAATCAAATCGATGCTTGCTTTAAAAATAATATCTGTCTTATTTAAATCTCTGACTCTCATACTGCAATATTACTGAACATATATTCATTTTACAAATATTTTAATGTGTTTAATAACAATAAAGTTAAAAACCCTATTTAGCAATACATACAGCACGAAAACGAACACTTGTGTAATGTAAACGTTCACCAAATTCAGCAACAAATTTCATATTACAAACTGTATTACAATAATTTAAAATATATGGCACGAAAGCTGATATATTCCATATTGTGAGAAATAAAATTTAGATTATGTTAAAAAATTACTTCAAAATTGCACTTAGAAATATTACCCAACAAAAAGGATATGTACTAATTAATGTTTTAGGACTATCAATTGGTATAGCTTGTAGTATATTAATCTTTTTATTTATATCGTATGAGTTAAGTTACGATAACTACCATGAAAAAAGTGATCGTATTTATCGTATGTATATAGATGGTAAAATTGCCGGTGATGAAATTCAAGGCTCATATACTGCTCCTGCGCTTGCACCAACGATTAAAAGAACATTTCCAGAAATTGAAGATGCTTGTAGGTTAGATAACTGGTCGGAAACAGTAATCGATTATGAAGGTGAAAAGTTTATTGAAGATTATTTTGTATTAGCAGATTCATCGTTTTTTAATATATTCTCGTTTCCATTAATTAATGGCGATCCAAAAAAAGCACTAACACAACCATATACAGCAGTAGTAAATGAAACAACTTCTAAAAAAATATTTGGAGACATTGATCCAATAGGTAAGATGATAAAAGTAAGTAGCGATACTAATTATTATCAGATTACGGGTGTTATGAAAGATATACCCGAGAACTCTCATTTCAGCTGTAATATTGTTGCATCAATAACATCGCGTGGAAAAGATTTTGAAACAATATGGTTGATGAATAATTACGATACGTATTTGTTATTAAACGAAGGTGCAACTAAAAAGCAAGTTGAAGATAAGATTCCTGCTTTACTAGAAAAAAATGTTGGTCCTGCTTTAGAAGAATGGACAGGAATTCCATTTAAAGAATTTCTAGAAAAAGGAAATCGTTATGCATATTACTTACAAGATTTAGCCGATATACATTTAAATACCGATATAATTCATGATTTAAAGCCCAATCACGACAAAAAGTACATTTATATATTTTCGGTAGTTGCAATCATGATATTGATAATTGCCTCAATTAACTACATGAATTTAGCTACTGCGCGTTCAGCAAACAGATCGAAAGAAGTTGGTATTAGAAAAGTTTCAGGATCTTCAAAAACAATGCTAATAAAGCAATTTCTAACTGAGTCGATTTTACTTGCGTTAATTTCAATTCTAATTGCCTTAATTATTGTACTCTATACACTTCCTTCATTCTCAAATTTAATTCAAATTCCATTAGATTTTAGCACTATTCATAATATATATCTTATTCCCGCAGTATTGATTTTGGCTGTTATTATCGGACTTTTCTCAGGTAGTTATCCTTCTTTTTATTTATCAGCTTTTAAACCAACAGAAGTTCTTTATGGTAAATTAAGGTCGGGAATGAAAAACGGGAAAATTAGAAGCATTCTTGTTATAATTCAGTTTGCAATATCTATTTTATTAATTACAGGAACTATTATCATGTATAAGCAAACGAGTTATATGGTTAACAAAGATCTAGGATTTAATAAAGAACAACTGTTAGTAATTCGTGGTGCACGAAAGATAGGTAATCAGATCAAATCATTTAAAGCTGAAATTAAGAATTTGCCAGGTGTTGTAGCCTCATCTCATTCAACTATGGTTCCTGGATTTACCAATAATCATAATAGTTACAATATTGAAGGCAGACCAAAAGATGAACTCTATGCTTTTAACTCAAACTGGGCTGATCTTGATTTTATCAAAGTTTACGGAATTGAATTAGTTGAAGGTAAATTATTTGATGAAGAAACCAATCCTAACAGCATGCATTGCATTGTAAATGAAAGTGCAATAAAAGATTTTAATATAAAAGATCCCTTTAATACAAACATCCTTTTTGAAGAAGGAAAATCATATAAGATAATTGGTATTGTCGAAGATTTTCATACTGAATCCTTACATCAGAAAGTAAGTCCTTTTGCTTTTTTCCCACAAACTGAAAGATCAAGCTGGGGATATATAACTGTAAAATTATCACCGGATAATATTACCGAAACTATTAAGCAAATTGAAAACACATGGAATGAGTTTACGAACAATGAAATGATGTTATATTTCTTTATGGATAAGAATTTTGAAAAAATGTATGGCCAGGAAAAAACAAACTCTAAACTATCTGTAATATTCGCAGTTTTTGCAATAATAATTGCATGTTTAGGATTACTTGGATTAACTTCTTTTACCACCGAACAAAGAACTAAAGAAATTGGAATAAGAAAGGCAATGGGTTCTTCAGTTAGCAGTATCTTTTACTTAATTACAAAAGATATTCTTAAATTGATACTAATTGCTTCTGCAATTGCAATACCAGCAAGCATTTATCTTTTTAAGAATTGGTTAAATAACTTCCATTACAGGATAAATCTTACACCAACAGATTTTATTTGGGGAGTTTTAATTACGACTACTGTTGCAATTTTAAGTATAAGTATTCTAGCAATAAGAGCAGCAAATACTAATCCAGCAACAGCTTTACGATACGAATAGTAAAATATAAAATGTCATTCCTAATAAAGTGAATTAATCCCAATTATTATGTGATTCCTCATAACTATCGGGACAGTTGAACAACTTTATTAAGATAAACTTAGTCCGCAACCCGCTAAACTACCCGTATGTAATATGAATTCTCATTAGGCAACGTAATTTTTCTCTAACCATTCATCTTTCAATAGTGCAAAAACTAAATCATCAACCCACTCTCCATTAATAAATAAGCTTTTTATAAAATGAGCTTCTTTTCTAAAACCTAATCTTTCTACTAAACTTATGGATTTTAAATTCTCAGGGTCAATAGATGCTATTATCCTGTGCTTATTTAGACTATTAAAAAGATAATCTATCACATGCATCAATGATTCCGTTGCATATCCTTTTCCCTGATAGTTCTTATCTAAGGTAAATCCAATTTCAACTTGCTTTTCTTCAATATCTATAAAATGTAATCCAATGTCTCCAATTAATACATTGTTTTCATTCTTTTTTATTACTAATTGATGCCAAGTATTAGTCAAATTTATTGTTGGTGAAACTCTATTTTTTATGAAATCATAAACATCTTCAATTTTTTCTGGAATCCATCCTTGATATTTATTTGCAACAGAATCCGAATGATATCTAAAAAATGCTTCTGCATGATCCAAATTTAATGTTTGAAGTAATAATCTATTTGTTTTAATTTCTAATTGTGACATACTTAATAAATTTTATTTAAATAACCAAGATGCAGTTGCGAACTATGTTACCTAACTAATTCAGAACCGTACAGAAAAATGATATAATTTTCTAAATATAAAACAAACATCTTTCCTTTTTTAAATTTACTTAACTAAGCGCTATAGTTAATTCTCTTATCTCTTGTAGGTTATTTACATTTTTTGTTTCTCCATTAAAAGAAAACTGGTCTAGTTTCTGATGCCCATTTTTTACTAAAATACACTCTACTCCTATTTCTTTAGCAACCTCATAATCGTGGTACGTATCTCCAATAAAAAGTGCTTTTTTTGAATTAATATTTGAGTTGCTCATATAGTTTAGTGCATTCTGTAATTTACTTTTAGCATAAATGTTATTCAATCCTATAATTGAATCAAAATACGGCTTAATCCCACGCTCTTCAACTTGATGTTCAAGTGCTTTTTGTTCCGAAGCGGATAAGATTATTTGTTTATAATCTATACTCTGAAAATAATTTAAGGCTTCAATAACACCTATTTGTAATGGAGCACTTTCAGAAAACTTTTTATACAAATCAATATATTCTACCGATAAGTTTTCGAAGGACTCTTTCTCAAAATCAAATCCTAATATCTTGTAATAATCTTGAACCGGAAAAGTAAAAATCTTTTTATATTTATCTACAGTTAAGAAATCTCTATTTCTTCTCTCAAGCATTACATTCATTGCCTCAACACATATCTCAACGTCATTCAATAATGTACCGTTCCAATCCCAAATAATTAATTTCTCCATACTATTCTTTAAAACGTTTATCAGAAATTTTATCACCCATTTTATCAGATTTTCCTTCTAACCAACCTAATTTTTGTACTTCTGGACTATCAACATCTGGGATATATGGTTTAATATCGAGTAAAGGAGTTCCGTCAAGAACATCAATATTTTCAATGTGTAAAATATTACCTTCGAGTTTATTTAACTTAACAACGGAAAAACCTATTGGATTTGGTCTTTTGGGAGCTCTGGTTGAAAAAATACCGTGCAGATTATCATCCATAAAAGGCTTAACGGTTAGCTCATATGTTTTTGTCATATGAAAATGATAAATCAGAATTACATGAGAAAAGCCATCCAAATCAGCTAAACCTTCAACATATATAGGATCAATTTCAATAGTTCCTTTTACATCCTTTGCACCTGTGGGCTGAATAGGCATACCTTCCTTTGTTTCAAAGGGAGTTTTGATAAAACCAATTGGTTTTAGATTAAGTAAATTCATACTGTAAATTTTCTTTAAAAATAACAAAAAAGCACAGGAATGCCTGTGCTTTACAAAAATTGATTTTCAAATTTTATCGTTCTTTAACTACCTCAAACCACACATCACCGTATTCATCTACAACTGCTTTATAAAGTGTTCCTTCAAACTCATAGTAGGTTCTATTGTCGATGTATACTTTGATATAACCATCGGGCAAAGCATCAATTCTTGCACCAAGTGGCGGAGCAACTGTAATATATTCGTTATTATGCGACCTAACATAATAGGTTCCGTAGTAATAAAAGAATGTTCTTCCGCCCGCTACAAACCTTATATTTCCTGCAGGTAAAGCTCTTACTCTAACTCCAAGAGGAGCTCTGACAATTACGTATTTTGGTCCGCGTTGTCTGTAAAATATTCCCGAATGATAATGATATCTCACACCAGAATGCGGTACAACATATGCATGCGTTGGTGCTACTTTATATGAATATCCCCAGTGTGGCATTTTCTTATATTTATAATGTGGATAATGCCGTTTTGGGGTATGATGACGTTTATGTCTTTGCGCATTAAGGCTAGTAACAGAGATGCTTAAAATGAGAAATAAGACTACTTTAAGTATTGATTTTGTTTTCATATCGATCTCCTTTCTTTTTTTTAATAATTCAATATTTATGCCAAAAACGATTGTTGAAGATATTATTTATATCTGTTCCAATTTCATTACTATTTAACAAAAGGTATTATTATTATTATTATTATTATTATTATTTAATCAGAAGCATTATAAATGTAAATTATATATATGCAAGTCAAAATATGAAAGTTTTAATTGAATTTACAAATTCATTTAAAGTATTGATGCTAAATATCTATCTCAAATTATACAGCGATTTCATGTTAAAATTAAAATATAAATAATTAAAATGTTTTTCAGATCGAAATTATTTTGTTAAGTTTATTACTCAAAAAGATTGATTTACGGGGTTTTTATCTTACAAAAATAAATGGGCAAAAAAAAATTATCTAGTATTAAAAAGATTGTTTTCTTTTTTATAGGTCTATGCATTAATAATTGTGAATTAATAGCAGGAGAACCTAAAATATTTACGGAACAAATTGAAGTAATAAACTATTACAAAGCTGATAAAGCAATATTCTCTTCTCCTATTTCCACATATAATGATGATGTTGTTGTAGGTTCGCACGATAAATATATTTACTTTTTTGACAAGAATGGAAATCTTAAAAAGAAGTATGAAACTAATGGTTGGGTGCATGCTTCACCTTCTATACTTTCTGATAGTTCCTTAGCAATTGGATCATATGATGGTTTTATATACTTCTTCGACTCGGAATGTAAGTTTCAAAATAAAATTAAGCCTGGAAGTGGTTCTGTTTTTACATCAATAATTGAGATGCCTAATCGTTTACTTGTATTTGGTTCGAATAAAAAAGGAATCATATTTTTTAATAAAGAAGATAGCACCAGTCATATGTATCCAGTAAGGAAATGGGTACATGGATCCCCAACAATAATTGATAAAACCAAATTTGTAATTGGATCAAACGATAAAAATATTTATATTTTTGATGAAAATGCCAGTTTACTTTCCAAAATAAAAACTAATGGCTGGATAATGCATTCGGCACCTGTATCATTAAATAAGAACCGCTTTGCTGTAGGCTCTTACGATAAAAATCTATACATCTGTAATACTGATGGTAAAACAGTATCTTCTTTTAAAACCAAAGGTAGAATACATGGTAGCCCATTAAGACTTAAAGACCATAAAATAGTATTTGGATCGTTTGATAGGTTTATTTACTTTCTTAAACCTGACGGAACACTATTTAAAAAATTTAAAACTAAAAAAAAGGTTATATCATCTCCGGTTTGCTTGTCAAACGGAACAATTATAGTAGGATCATACGATAAACATTTATATTTCTTTTCTCCACAAGGAGTTTTATTAGGAAAATATAAAACAAGAGGTAAAATATTCGCAACTCCAATAGTATTAAGCAATGATACAGTTGTTGTATGCACTACAAATGGTTATGTAGAATTCCTTAAAATAAATCTAAACAGCTACAGCATTTAAACTAATTTAACCTTCTCCGATATTACCTGCTTTACTTTTTCTGTTAAAGTATCAAACGTAAAATTCTCAGGATATATAGCCTGTAAATAACTTACGTGAATTCTTGTAAATGGTCTTGGGAAATGTGAACCTGCAGGCAATGCCTTGTATGCACCTGAAATTGCAACTGGAAGAACTGGTACATTAAGTTCTTTACTAAGAATTGCAAATGTCTTTTTAAAATCACCAAGATTACCGCTTTTGGTTCTGGTACCTTCAGGGAAAATAATTACTTTCTTTCCTTGCTTCAATACTTCAGCCATTTTCTGTATAGATTCTTTTAAATCTGAATTAATGTCCATAATGATTACATTATTCTTGCTTGCAAAGAAATTCAAAAAACGATTTTTTATATGCTTTCGTTTTGCATAAAAATAGGTCTCTCTTATAATTGGCTTTTTTAAGAATGCTGTTACAAATAATCCATCAAAGTAGCTCTGATGATTTGGAGTTATGATTGCGGGACCTTCGGGCATATTTTCTACTCCATCGCTCTTAAATTTAAAGTAAACTTTAAAAAAGTTTCTGAACGATTTAATTAAGAATGTTTGAGTAGGCCACGATTTAGGAAGCTTTAGATGAATTTTTTCCTTTAAGATTTCTGACCAGTCAGGAATCTCTAAATTATGAAACATCTTATTTTCTTTTATATGATCAACCATGGATCGAATTGAAGGAAATTTAATTAAACTATCTTCTTCAATCTTCACACCAAAGGTCTTTTCAATAAAATCTATCAAGGTGATTTTACCAAGCGAGTCAAGCGCTATATCATATTCTAAGTGATCATCAGGCGAAATAGTCATATCTACCTGACTCTCAATAAACGTTTTAACTACTTTGTATTCTTCTGAAGCAGGATGTTCTGCATTTTCTTTTTGTTTTTTTGGACTTTCAAATAACTCTGCCAGTTTAAATCTTTGAATTTTTCCTAAACGGGTTCTTGGAATTTCCTGTGTTGTTAAAGAATACCTCATTATTCTTTTATATGAAGTCATTTCCTTATTAAAATCAGGCATAACTGTTTCTTTAAAATATACCTCTGGATTATCTATCTTAATTTTAGAAAGGCTATCATAATCGGGTACAATTACAGCATGTAATGAATCTTTTTGAGAAAAAACTCCCGCTTCTTTTACATATGGATTCTTTTCCAGTTTTATTTCCAATTCAACTGGACTAATATTCTTTCCGTTTTGCAATACTATTATTTCTTTCTTTCTACCTGTAATATATAAAAACCCTTTTTTATCAAAACGTCCCAAATCGCCAGTATAAAGCCAACCATCTTTTAATACCTCAGCAGTTTCATCAGGAAGATTATAGTAACCTTTCATAATATTTTCGCCTTTAGCACAAATCTCATCGTCACGAATCTCGACTTTAAGTCCAGGTAAAACTTCTCCGGGAGACCCTATTTTCATTCTTCCAGGGCGAGTAAAGGTAATCATTGGTGCAGCTTCTGTCATTCCATATCCTTCAAGAACTTCAAACCCTAGAGCTTTAAAAAATGCTCCTGTTTCTTTATTCAATGAGGCTCCTCCAGCAACTAGAAACTCTAAATGTCCACCAAAACCATCATGAATTTTCTTTAAAACTTTCTTAGCTATCTTTTTAGAATGTAATGCTTTGACAATATTAAAAACAACTTTACCAACAAACGATGCATCAATTTTTGCCTTTATTCCTTTATAAAGTAAATCATAAAGGCGAGGAACACCCATCATAATTCTTACTTGATTATTTTTTAATGTTTCAAGCAAATCTGATGATTGCATTGAAGGCGATAATACAATGGTTCCACCAACAGTTAAAGGTGCAATCATTGAACCCGCAAGAGGAAATATATGATGCAAAGGAAGCAACAACAGTGCCTGTCGATCTTTTGTGAAAATCTCAACTTTTTCAGAAACCGCCCTAACATTGGCTATTAAATTTTTATAAGATAACATTACTCCTTTTGGGTTTCCAGTTGTTCCCGAAGTATAAATAATTACTGCTGTTTTCTCCTTATCTTCTGAAAAACTAGGACTAAAACCTTCTTTAGCGTCAGGTAATTCTAAATTATTTAAATTGGTCGATTCAGGTTTATAATCTAGTTTCTCTTCAACCTTTTTAAATTTATCTTTTGTTTCGTTGCTATAAAAAACCATTTCAGGTTTACAATCATTTAAAATATAGCTAACATCGCTTACAGATGCTAAAAAATCAATTGGAATAACTTCACACTTATTGTACCACGCTGCATAAAAAGCAAAAATCCAATCCTCACTATTTTCAGCGTGTATAGCAATTTTTGAGTAACTTTTATTTGAAAACAATAGAGCAAATCGACTAATTTTCTCAAATAAATCAGTATAAGTATACTTTTTTTCCTTTGTAATTAATGCAATATTATCTTTATATTCTGTATTTATCATATCATCAAATTTTGTTCTTCTACTTTCTACTAAATATCTTATTTATAAACATTTTACGTTCAACCAAGACTGTAAAAATAGCCCTTTTTATTTAATGATGCACTTTTTTAAGTACTTAACAAATTTGAAAGAAATGCCCGATTTAATTCTAAAAAACAAAGCCACCCGAATAATGGGTAGCTTTTATAATATTTTATTCTCATTCAGATTACTCAATAATAATTTTAGAGATTAATTTTTCACTATCTACATTCAATTGTACAATGTACATTCCTTTAGCATAATCACTTAAATCTATTTCCTTTGTACTATTGCCACTTAGTGTTTCGCTATGGATAATTTTTCCCGATAAATCCATAACAAAAATATTAGCTACATTATAATCCTTATTTATTTCAATGTTAACTTTTCCGTTAGAAGGATTTGGAAATACTTTAACCCCAAAATCTTTGTGTTTTCTAATTCCGCTTGGCGCATTATTAAGCAAAACCTCAACACCTCCGTATATTTCACTCTCTCTTACGGGATTCGATGATTTTACTTTAATTTTATAACCAGAGCCTGAAATTGTCCCAGCAGGAATTTCAGCCTCTATAACCCCAGCAAAATCAGAATCTAAACTCCCAATTGCAATTTCTGATGAAAAATCTCCAGTTTCATCTGACAAATAAGCTGTAAAGGTATTTGACAAAAATGTTTCATTGATATCATATACAACATTGATTACTGCAGAAGTATCATCTGTAACATAATAAGTACCATCCACATTCTGTAATACTATTGCAGGCAGTTCAAAAGTAGACAAACTTGACTTCCATAATCCTCTACCGTATGTACTTGCGTATATTGTATTATTTTCTGGAGTAGTTTCATCATAGTGTATTTCTAATTCAGTAACAATAACTGAAGGTAAATCTTCACTAAATAATTCCCAATCAGAACTACCTTCTTTAAAGAATACACCAATGTCTGTTCCTGTATATAGCTGCTGAGTTCCCGATAATTTATTTTCTATAATTGTATTTGCAGGAACGCTAGGTAATCCGTTAGAAATATCTGACCAATTTGACCCTCCATCTGTTGATTCAAATGCTTTCATATTATCATAACCACCAAAAACAATCCATAAGTGTAAAGCATCATTTGCATCAATAGAAATATAATTAATATTATTAGAAGTTGAAGGCAAATAACTTGTTAAATTCGTCCAGGAGCTTCCTCCGTTTGTTGTTTTATATAAATTATCAAAATCGGTAATATACAACGTATTATTATCAGAAGGAGCAATAGCTATTGATCTTATCTTATTCGTTAAACTTAAATTAGATATTTTAGTCCAAGAACCTCCTCTATTTGTAGTTTTCCAAACATCTTCATAACCCACATATATAGTTTGATTATTTATTGGATCAAGAATATATGGAGTTACCCATGCACCATTAGGGCCTCCTGGAATATTGGCTGATATATCAGTTCCATAAGTTGCCCAATGGTTCGTAGTCCTGTCAATTTGACCTTCAACATAAGTAGCATATTGAACATTTACATCAGTATAATCAATGATGCACTCCATTCCATCTCCTCCCTTAACATCTTCCCAATAACTAGAAGAAATAAGCTTACTTCCATTATCTTGCAAACCAGTAATTACTTCATCTTTAACTGTTTGAGAAACACCCAGTTTGTACATCTGGCTAATAATCATTCCATCTGTCAAATCTATCCAACTTGATCCATTATTAGTTGTTTTATAAATTCCTCCATCATTTGCTTCAAATAAAGTTGTTGAATTTTGATATTCCATATAATGCTTGTCTGCATGAACAGCAGGAACACCATCACCCCACCAATGATTATTAATATTCCAATTAGCTCCCCCATCAGTAGTATTCCATGTATTTACTCCCCCGACAAACACAATATCTTCATCTAAAGGTGAAACAGATAGGGTTAAATCATAAAAACCTTGTCCCTGTGTTCCTGTACCATTTGACTCCCAGCCTAAAACATTATTCCCCGATACAGAACCATCTAATACTTGTGTAAAAGATGATCCGCTATTTATTGATTTATAAATTCCTTCAAGAGCATAACTCTGATTACACGCTAATGCATAAATAACATTGGGATCAGATTGAGCAACATCAAGTTCAATTCTATATGCATCTGTTGGAAACGTATATATAGAATTCCAGATAGCACCAGCATCTGTTGTTTTAAATATTTTAGGGGCACCAGAATAATCTCTAGTTGCAGCATATAATACTGTATTTTCACTACCATATTGAAACTCTAGGTCAAAGAATGTTCCACTTTTTATTAAATTCCAATTATCTCCACTATTAATTGATTTATAAATACCTACAGTAGTTGCAGCATAAAAAATATTTTGTTGACTAGGATCTACTAACATTCTTGTAATTCTATAATTACTAGAAACATCAAATGTTAATCCAGTTGTTACCCATGTTTCTCCATCATCTGTTGTTTTTAATACTCCAATAGAGTTATTATCTCCAGCATCTCTGTCTCCTGTAGCAATATAAACAGTTTTGCTAATTGCATAATCGCTAGGAATAATAATTTCACTTACTCCAATTACCGGTAAATCATCTGTTAAGCACTCCCAGGTGCTACCACCATTAATTGTTTTCCATAAACCTCCAGATGGAGCTCCTATCCAAAATGTATTATCATCAGAAGGATGAAAAGCAACACAATTTATTCTGCCAATACCTGCATAACCTCCATCAGAACTACCAGGTCCCACACTTTGCCAACTTGATTGATCCGCTTTAGAATCTTTTGTCCTTGAATACTCTTGTTGAATTTTTAATATATCTATATCTGGAAACTCTCCAGTTTCTCTATTGATTCTCGTTTCCCAGTACCATTCCCAACGTTTAAATTGTTTCCATCCTGGGGCCTTTTGTTTCTTCCCATCCCTATAATAATATCCTGATTTTACATCATAATTACTCCAATAATTTTTAAATTCTTTCTGAATTTCATAAAAATTCTTTCCATTATCTGGCAAATAAATCTCCTCTGTCCAATTTTGTGAAAATACAAAACCAGAAATAAAAACTAATAATATTAGAATGTTAAACTTTTTCATGATTTTTTTATCTTAATTCAAATTTTTTATATAAAACTTCCTGCTCATTATTGCTATTACTGTATAAAACTCTTAATCTGTATTTACCATTTTTAGCCATTTTTTTAATAGTTTCGGGTATTCCAAACTCATTTTTTTCGCCACACCAGCTCTCATATTTATCCCATTCCCAGGTATGAATTCCACCTACTAAAATGTCTACTTTTTCAGGTGGTTTTGCACAAGGTGCACCACAAGGGCAATACAATATCCTAACATTTTCCCATGTTCCATTTTCGAACCTTTCTATATGTAATCTGTGAGGTTGATAGATATAAATTAGCTTATTACTTGTATTTGTAATTATAAATGAAATATTTTCTTTTTCTGCAATATTAACTTCAATTACAACTAAATCTTCTGTTCTATCTTTTGTTTCCGGAACATTCTTGTTTGTAGAGCATCCAGTAACAAAAAGAATTAAAATAAATATTGCATTTTTCATATCCTATTCAATTATTATTGGGGGAATAAAATTATAGTTTTTAATTGACAGCTTCAACGATTGAACGCTATAAAAATTAAAAGGTTTTGAGTATCTTAAAATCTTTCATTTTGAAAATATAAGAATTCATGTTTGCTTGTAAAAAAATGTAAAACATAAAAGCAGGTAAAAATTTACCTGCTTTTCTTTTATTAAAATACTAAATCTCGCTTAATTGTTAAAATAATTTAATTTTTGAAAATGATAGTAACAAATCAAGATGTCATGCGTCATAGAATTGAATGCTGCTCAAAATATAATTGATATTTAGTCATTATCAATTACTCTATTCACATAAATTTTGGGCAGCATTTTACTTTATAAAGGTTTTACTGGAACACAAATATCTAATTCAAATTTGTTTTCAGGATGATTTTCAGGATCGGCATAATAAAGCTCGTATGGATTTGCATCAGCCGGTTGATATCCACTTTCAGAAACCCAAATACACATTGCATTCCATGCTTGCTCAAATTCCATTACATCAATTTCGAAACGACCTACAGCATATTTAGCTTTTGGAACATTTAGCTTCCCAAATTCTCCTTCAGGTTTAACATCTTTGTTAACAGTTATGCAAGCACTTTGTCTAACTTTATCAATTTCAGTTACAGCAGGATCATCGTGATAAACAGTTACTGTTTTTGTTTCAGGAAAGTTTAACAATCCTCTCGGTCCGGCCCATTTGAATAGCTTCTTAAATGCTGATCCTATTTGATCATATTGGCCAATGTGTCGGCAATAAATTAAATCTAAAGCCGGCATTTCTTTTACTTCAATGTTTGTTTTCATAAGATTCTTCCATTTTTCGTTTAATTCTACAATGCGAATATAATCTGTGGAAGATTCTTTCAATTTATCAATCTTGCTTTTCGATTGACCAATCTTGCTACGTTCACTTAACATCTTTTGTCGATAATCTTTTGCACTATATTTAAAATATTGCTTAAAGTTTCTACAAAAAACTGAACTACTGCTATAACCACAGTAATATGCAATATCGCTAATTGGTTTTTCAGGCTCATTCATTAAAAGGCTAGCCGCTTTTTCTATTCTTATTCTTTTAACAAAACCATTTAATGTTTCGCCTGTAAAAGCAGCAAATATCCTATGAAAATGGAAAGGAGAAAAATTGGCTACATCAGCTAAAGTCTTCAAACTTAATGTTTTATCAAGATTAGAATCAATAAAGTCGATAACTTTATTGATTCTGAAAATATATTCTTTCTGATAACTATTCTTTGGAATCATTTAAATTTTAATTTAATGATAACTACAATGGAGCGACTAATTTACCTAATTTCTTATTATAAGAGTTGACCAATATTGCGTTTTATTAAATAATGTAACAAGCTATTCGTATCGTAATGTTTGAGCAGGATTTAATGAAGCCGCTTTATACGCTCTAAGTGCAATAATTGTTATTGCAATAAACATTGTTAAGATGCCCGACACAATAAACAACCACCAGTTTGTTGCAATATGCTTGGCATAGCTATCAAGCCAATTATTTGTGAAATAGTAAGTTATAGGCCACGATATTAAATTGGCAATAAAAAGTAGAATTAAGAATTCTTTAGCCATTAATTTAATTATTGCTCCTGAAGATGATCCTAAGGCTCTTCTAATTCCAATTTCTTTTGTGCGCTGTTCGGCAAGAAATGATGTTAAACCAACCAAACCCATGCTAGCAATAATAATTGCTAATATTGTTAACATAAGAGAGAATCGCCCAAATCTGAGCTCGTCTGTATACAATTCATCTAATTGTTGATCAAAAAACTGATACTCAAACGGACGAGTTGGAACAAATTCTGCCCAAGTACTTTCAACGTGTTTTAATACTTCATTATAATTATTTGAACTAAACCGAATTGAAATAATGTTCGAAGTAAATACCGGTCTTCGCGGCATATCTAATATAAACTTGTTTACTGGTCGATGCAGTGACATTGCATGGAAATCCTTATAAACTCCTATTACACGTTCATCTCCATCACGAGATATTACCTTTTTGCCTAAGGCCTCTTCATTAGTCCATCCCAAATCTTTAGCCATAGTCTCATTAATCATAACAGCATTTATAGTATCACTTGGGAAATCTCTTGAAAAGGCTCTTCCTTCAACTACCTCAATTCCAAAAGTCTCCACAAAATCCCAATCAACTAAAAATGCAGGAATATAAAACTTTTGCCCAGGAGTTAATCCTTCAATTTCATAATCACGTGTATTATGATTTATACCTAAATAATCTTCTGCACCTGTAACGTATTCAACATCTTTATGACTTAATAATTCTTGCTTAAAAGCATCATAATTTCTAAATAATGGACCAACCCTTTGTATATTGATAATATGATCTTTATTAAATCCTAATTTAGCATTTCTTAAAAAATTTAATTGTGCAAAAACTACTAAACTTCCTATTATCAAACTAATTGAAATTGAAAATTGTACAATCACTAATATTTTCCTGGCATTTCCGGATTTTGCTCCATTACTTAAAGATCCTTTTAAAACTTTTAATGGTTTAAACGAAGATAAAACAAAGGCAGGGTAAGCTCCGGCTATTAATCCAACTACCAGAGCAACAGCGAATATAAATCCTATAATTTTTAGTTCAACTAAAAAAGTCGATATGATATTTTTACCCGTAAAATTATTGAATCCTGGTAATAATAATTCAACCAATATTATTGCAATTAACATTGCCATGAAACTTTGTACAACAGCTTCACCTAAAAACTGCAAAACCAATTTCTTTTTTAAACTACCAAATACTTTTTTAATTCCTATTTCTTTAGCTCTACCTGCAGAACTTGCTGTAGCTAAATTCATAAAATTAATGCATGCAAGCATAAGTATAATTGCTGCAACTATCGATAAAATATATACATAAACAATATTACTATTTGGTCGCATTTCATATACATGATGCGATTTTAAATGAATATCGGTAAGTGACTGCAAATAAAGACTTACATCAGCATCTTTTAAATCATTATAATGATTTAGATAAAATTCAGGGAATTTCTCATTTAATATATTTGGATCTACTCCATCTTCAAGTTGCACATATGTCCAACAAGGATTCCAAATCCAGGTTTGAGGAAACTGTCCATCTCTATTAAATTGACGAAAAGTATTAAGCGAACCTAGAATATCTATTTTAAAATGAGATTGAGTTGGAAGATCTTCAATTACTCCTGTAATTTCAAAATCAAGTCCTTCCTCAACCCGAAGTACTTTACCTATTGCAGGCTCATCGCCAAAATACTTTTTTGCGGTTGATTCTGTAACAACAATTGTATTTGGTCTGTTGAGTGCCGTTTCAGGATTTCCTTCAATAAAAGGAAAAGTAAAAATATCAAAAACTGTAGAATCCGCTAACATAAAACGAGGTTCGTTAAAGCGTATTATTTCATCTTCACTTTTACGATAATCGAAAAACCACTGATTTCTAAATTGATTAAAGAAACGCACTTGGCTTTTTACAATCCCAGGATAATCCATAACTAAAGTAGGTCCTGCAGGAAATGAAACAGTTGCTGCATCTTCGTCTACATCATTGCTATTATATAATCGATTTACACGATATATATTTTCAGCATTTCCGTGATACTTATCATACTTAAGTTCATCATCAATATAAAATACTATAAAAATGAAACTCGCTAATCCAATAGCAAGTCCACCTATATTTATAAGTGAATATTTCCAGTTTTTTACAATATTCCTTAATGCAATTTTTAAATTATGTTTAAACATTATTTTTAACTTTTAAAAAACATCTATTACTCATTAAGAATATTGCACAATTCATACCATATTTCATAAGCATCTATTAATGTGGATATAACATTACTCATGTCAATTTGAGTTTAAAAATTAGTTGTATTAATTGCGTACATTTTTGTTCTAATTCGAACAGAATCATATCACATTATTTAATTAAGTAATTCTTTTTTCACATTTAACATTTTTAATTTCTTTTGTTAAAAAATAATACTAATTTCGATATTCATTAAAAAATTATGTATTAACCAATTAATTATTAAGAAAATGAAAATCAAAAATTTAATTTTAGGATTAACAGCATTATTAGTAGTTACTTCTTGTAGTGAAGACAACTACATTATTAAATTAAAAGAGGCAGGTAGAATAAGCCTTGATGTTACTAATGTTGAATCTCCATTAGAAGGAGAAAAAGTTTATTTGATTCCACTTGAAGGTGAAATGAGATCATCTGAGGTAATTGAGTATTCTATTGATAATCAAGTTACAGACGCAAACGGACATGTAAGCTTTGGAGATGTAAATGTTGGTAATTATTATATTGTAATGGAAGATGTTGAAATTGATGGTAAATTTTATAATCCTTTTAAATTAGTTCAGGCAGTTAGTGATGTGCATAAATCTTATTCATTGAATGTAATGGATTATACCGGAACAATTGAAGTAACTGTTAAAAATTATGACAATACTTCATATGAATATGAGCCTTATTCAGGTGCTAAAGTTGCTGTACTAACTGAAAATGATTATTATAATTTTTCTACTATTGAGGAAAGACTTACCAAAAAAATAGAAGAACAAACAACAGGTTCTAATGGTAAAGTAACTTTCACATTACCTTCAGGTGAGTCATATTATGCTATTGTTTATTTAACAAATGAATCATATACTTCTGAATATCTTTCGTATGTAGATGCCGGTGAAGAAGAATACGAAACTATTGAAACTAATTTTTAACAAATTATATTTAGTTATAAATAGGCTGCTTGAAAAAAGCAGCCTATTTTATTTAAAAAAACTTAAAAATAACCAGTTTGCCTACCTTATTCTACTCTTAATGATTCTGCAGGGTTCGTATTTGCCGCTTTCCAAGCCTGAAAGCTAATTGTTATAAATGTGATTGCTATTGTTAATAAACCTGCTAAAATGAATATAAATAAACCAAGGTTTGTTTTATAAACAAAATTCTGTAACCAGTCTCTCATAAAATAGAAAGACAATGGAAATGCTATTAAAATTGCAATTGAAACTAATATCAAGAATTCTTTTGAAATCAAGCGCACAACATTACCTTCACTTGCACCAACAACTTTTCTAATACCAATTTCCTTGGTTCGCTGTTCAACAGTGTATGATGCCAATCCGAATAAACCTAAGCAGGCAATAAGGATAGCTAAAACTGTAAATAAAGTAAAAATGAATCCGCGCTTTTCATCAGCTCCAAATTGTTCGTTAAAACGCTCCGATAAAAATGAATATTCGAATGGTTGCTGTGGAAATATTTCATTCCATCGGCTTTCAATATATCTAATTGTTTCCTGAACATTCTGACCGTCAAGTTTTGCATAAACCAATCTGTTATTTAATCTATAAAAGAATAATAGAGTTTCAATCTCATTATACATTCCTGTTTGATGGAAATCTTTCATAACACCCACTACTGTAGCTCTTAAAAAGTCCTGACCATTTCGTCCTTCCAACTCAACTCTTTTACCAAGTGGATCTGTCCAGTTAAGTCTTTTGGCCATTGTTTCATTTACAATTACTCCGAGTAAAGTGTCAGAAGGCATATCTTCCTGAAAATCCCTTCCTTTAATCATTGTTATTCCAAGTGCTTCAATAAAATCGTGGTCAATGCTTGATAAATTAACACCTCGCTGTTGCATTCCATCATCAGTTTCAACATTCATTATTATTTTCCCGGAGCCATCTCCTACCCTTGTTCCAGCAGAACTAACATACTTAATATTTGGATTTTCAAGTAAAGCTTGCTTTAATACTGGGTATTTTTCAACCATATCTCGTGTTGTAAACTGCAAGCTTATAACATTATCCATGTTATATCCTAAATCTTTAGTTTTTAAGTAATTCAATTGCTTAAAGACAACAAAAGTAGAAACAATCATTGCAACGGAAATAGTAAACTGAATAATAACCAATACTTTTCTGAATAAACTTCCTGATGAACCTTTTGTAATTTCACCTTTCATTACCGTTAGAGGACTAAATCGAGATAAATAAAAAGCAGGATAACTTCCGCCGAATATTCCAATAACAACAACTACACCTATAATACTTGTAATAATAATAGGGCTTAATAGAACACTAATCTCAAATGATTTTCCTGCTAACTGATTAAACTGTGGCATAAGCAGTACAACCAAAACGATACTCAACACAAGCGAAATAAATGTAAATAAAACAGATTCCGTTATAAATTGAATAATCAAGCTTCCTCTATTTGAACCTACTACTTTTCGAAGACCCACTTCACGTGCACGTTTTGTTGAACGAGCTGTTGCCAGATTCATGTAATTCATTGCAGCAATTAGTATTAAAAATAAAGCAACAATTGCAAAAATAATTACATAAGCGTAACTCCCTGTTGGCTCTGGTTCACCCTGATATGTCGATTTTAAATGAATATCAAGTATAGGATCTAAAATATATTCTATGCTAATGTCCATGCTTTCGAATATTTCTGCCATATACTTACCATACATTTCCTGAATTTTATCTTCAAACTGTTTGTAGTCTAATCCTTCAGGTAACATAATGTATGTATAAACACCAAAATTCCCCCAGCTTCTGCCAAAATCTTTAGGCAAGCTACTTCGTGACATTAAGCCTTCAAATCGAAAATGTGAATTGTAAGGTACATCCTTAATAATACCAGTAACTTTATATGTATCCTCACCGTTGACCAGCGTTTTTCCAATGGGATCTTCTTTGCCAAAATATTTTGCAGCTACAGTTTCAGTTAGAACCATAGTATTAGGCTCTAATAAAGCATCTTCAGAATTCCCTTTTATTAACTCATACGTAAAAACCTCAAAAACATTTGAGTCTACATAATAGAAGCTTTCTTCGTAAAATTCTTTATCTTCATACTTAAATAATTCTCGTCCTGCATCAATAAATCGAACAGCATGCTCAACTTCGGGATAATCAACAACTACCTGAGGTGCAAACGGAACCTGAGCAACAATCCAAGTAAATTCATCATCAGTTTCTTGAATATGAGATGCAACACGATAAATACGATCTGCGTTTTCGTGGTATCGATCATAACTTAGCTCATTTGAAATGTAGATTATTAAAAATAAGGCACTTGCTATTCCAAGTGTAAGTCCTAAAATATTTAGACCGCTATATCCAAAGTCTTTAAAAATATTCCGGAAAGCTGTTTTAATAAGGTTTTTAAACATAATATGTGGTTTTAATTATTTTATCTACGAAAATGTTCGTATAAAATTATGGCTTATTAATTTTAAAATCAAATCTCATTTAGTTAAAAAAATGTTAAAGTATATAAATAAGATACAATTCAACTTTATATAAGCATTAGTTGATTTTTCTTTTTAAAAATTACAGTAAACAAAAAATAAGGTTTGCATACATTGTGCCACTAACACACAAAACACTGTTCTTCTTAGCTTTGCATTTATTTTTACTCGCAAAATAATGCCCGAAAATGTACATTCCTGTTCAATTTCGGGCATAAATAAACAAGCAAATCAGTTTGCTGGTTTATAAACTATATTTAAATCTTATTCATATCTCAAACTATTCACTGGATTTTTCATTGAAACTGATAATGCTTGATAAATAACCGTAAGTACCGATAATAAGAGTGCCAATCCGCCAGCCGCAATAAATATCCATATACTTATTTCATAATGATATGGATAATTATTGAGCCAATTATTCATGTAATAATACGCCACCGGCCATGCTATCACATTTGAAATTAAAACCCATTTAGTCATATCTTGTGCAAGCATTAAAATAATACTTTTTACAGGTGCTCCTAAGGCTTTTCTAATTCCAATTTCTTTGGTTCGCTTTTGAGCTGAGAAAGCGGCCAAACCAAATAATCCTAAGCAAGAAATTAGAATTGCAAATAATGTAAATGCTCTCAAAATAGTGCCCATTCGTTCTTCTGCCTTGTATAGATTCTCATAACCATCATCTAAGAATCCGTAATCGAAAACAAAACCCGGGTTATACTCTGCTAATACAGATTCAATATACTTTACAGTTTGTTCAACATCGTTTCCTGCAATACGAATAAATATATGTTGAAAGTACTGTGAAATATTATAAATTGCTAAAGGCATCATTTCCTGATCTGCAGGTAAAAAGTGGAAATCATCAATTACACCTATTACTGGATACTTTGCATCGCCACCTCTATTCAACATTTCTTCGGTAATATTATCTTTTCCAATAAGATCAGCAAAGGTTTTATTTATAACCACATTTATATTCCCATCAAAACTTGTTACTGTATCGGATGAAAATTTAGATGAAAAATATCTTCCCTCTAAAATATTTATTTTGAATGTTTTTGGAAAATCATAATCTGCAACCATAAATCCAACCAAAGGTCTAACATTAGGATCTTTACCTTCCCATTCCCATCCTCCACCATTACTTCCTACCGTATATGGACTATGGTGTGAAGTTCTGCATAGATTAACAATATTAGGATTATTTAATAACTCCGGTTTAATAAGATCATATTTCTCCATCATTTTACCCTGAATGGGAATATAAATCATATTCTCTTTCTCGAATCCTAAGTCTACATTCTTTAAAAACTCTTGTTGTTTATTTACAATTAAAGAACAAATAATTAATCCAATTGATAATGAAAACTGAATAACTACCAGTATTTTTCTGAATATACCTCCTTTTGTACCATTTCCCCTTGATCCTTTTAAAGTGCTAGTAACTTTGAAAGATGACAATACAAATGCCGGATAAAGTCCTGCAAAAAAACTTGTAAATACCCAAATAAAGATCAAGCTGCTAATAATTTTAATATTTGAATAATCCATTATTAACTCTTTACTTGCCATATTATTAAATGCAGGTAATAACAGTTTTACAAGGATCAATGAAAAGCTCAGGGCTATAAATGTAAAAATAAACGACTCTCCTAAGAATTGCATTATCAATTTTCTTTTTGAAGCGCTTAGAACTTTTCGAACTGCAATTTCCTTTGCCCGATTTTCTGCCCTCGCCGTTGCAAGATTTGTGTAGTTAAAACAAGCAATTAATAAAATAAAAATGGCTATAAGTCCAAATATCCTAACCATTTCAATTTGTCCTCCACCTTTTATATCATGTAAATGCACTCGTTTAAGAGGATTAAAGAACACTTCTGTCGGGCTTGGATTATCCTCTTCGTTTCTAGCTTCTTCTAAAAAATTCCCAATCTTTTTTTCTAATTCTTTATAGTCTGCTCCTGGCTTTAAAAGAGCAAATGTAAAGCACCAGTTATTTCCCCATTCATCCAAGTCGTGTCCAAAATCTTTCTCTTTTTCAAAAGGGATAAGGATATTAAATTTGAAATTAGAATTTCTAGGAAAATCTTCGAAAACACCTTGAACTATAAAAGCGAATCGGTCATCCATCATTAAGGTTTTGCCTACAGGATCAGAATCGCCAAAATATTGTTTCGAAATGCTCTCTGAGATTATTATATTATTAATTCCTTCAGCAAAACCCTCCTTACTTCCATAAATAAAATTACAAGTGAAAATATCTAACAAATCAGGATCGGCTGCAACTACTGACTGAGTAAGCTTTTTATCTTTAAAACTTACTAAGCCACTATAGGCTCTGTTAAATCGGGCAATTAACTCAACTTCAGGGTATTTATCTTTAAAAGCAGCAGCCAATGGGGCTGGATTAACCCATACATGATAAGGCTCAGAGCTATATTGTTGCCAATGGTTTATTAATTGAATTCGATCTAGTTTTTCATGATGCTTATTATAGTTTAATTCATCTGTAATCCATAAATAAAGCATGATGGTACATGCTAAGCCAAAAGCTAAGCCTACAATATTAAGAAACGAAAACAACTTACTTCTTAACATAATTCTAATCGATAGCAAGATATTCTTTATAAACATAATTGCATATTTTTATTTTTATAAGGACGATTTAGATTTTATTTTGATGCTTATTTTTATTATTTACTTTAAATGCTCGTCACTTATTTGTTCCACAAAATTCCTTTTAAATTATATCTGTACTGGGTATTCA
>Ga0209692_10001309_pt1 | contig 35233 bp, 34 predicted proteins | sample tdDd472_FD_187129 | JGI IMG/M metagenome (GOLD analysis project Ga0209692, IMG submission 187129) | Marine sediment microbial communities from the Atlantic coast under amendment with organic carbon and nitrate - tdDd47.2 (SPAdes)... | ecosystem: Environmental > Aquatic > Marine > Coastal >...
TCTCTGAAGTTTTAAAATATGACTTACCCGATTTTACTTATGATAATTCGGAATACTGGAATAGTGAATTCCTATCTCAGATTCTCGCTTATATTTTTAGTTGTTCAATAAGTGATGTTCTAGTAAATAAGGATATCAAACCTAGTTTTGTTGCAGGATATAGCATGGGAATATATGCTGCGCTATATTCGATAGGAGCTATTTCTTTTATAGATGGAATAAATATTATCAAAAAAGCCTTTAATCTGACGAATGATTTACGAGAGTCTGGAAAATATGGAATGGGAGCAATAATTGGACTAACAGTTGATGATGTTAATATGCTGATTAAAAAAAACAAGTTAACAACTGAAATAATTAATATCAATAATGAACATTCTGCGGTTGTTGCGGGGAAAAAGTCAGAGATTAATGAACTACTTTTAGAGGCAAAAAATGAAGGTGCAATTTCCACTACTGTATTAACTGTAAATACTCCTTATCATTCTGAATATATGTTGAAATATACCGATGTATTTACATCATTTGTAGATACTTTACAGTTAAAAGATCCAATTTGCCCTTTAATCTCAACATTTAATCAAAGAGAAATTACTAAAGAAGCGGAGCTTAAAAAAGAGTTAGTTTTTAACCTTACAAGAAAAATTAATTGGTTTAAAACTATGCGAAAAGTTATTGAAAAGAATGCAAGTGATTTCTATGAATGTGGGGCAGGAAAGGATTTAAAGAAAATATCCCGTTTTATTGATGGTGATTATAATATGAAATTAATTCATAAATTGTAAAACAGATCGTTTTTTATGTAGTTTGTGTATCTTTATTAAAATTCTAATAATTTACTCTTTTAAGAATTACTGCATGAAAGTTGCTATAACAGGAGCAAGTGGTCATATCGGAAGTTGTTTAACTAGAGAACTTATTAAACGAGGCGATAAGGTTAAAGTATTAATTCATAATACGAATTCCAGCTTACAAGATTTAGATGTTGAGATTGTAAAGGGAGATTTGCTTAATAAAAATTCCTTAGAGAAATTATGTTCTGAAGTTGATGTTGTTTTTCATCTTGCTGCAAAAATTGCAATTGATAAATCAGAAAGAGATTTGGTTTATAAAACGAATGTTGAAGGAACTCAAAATTTGATTGATGTTTGCATTAGTGCTGGAATACAGAGATTTATCCACTTTAGCAGTATTCATGCATATGATCCGCATCCTTTAGATGAGGTTTTAGATGAAACAAGAGCTTATATTGGCAAAACAAAATTAGTTTATGAAAAGTCCAAAGCTGAAAGCGAAAGAATTGTTTTAGATTCAGTAAGCAAAGGCTTAAATGCCTCAGTTCTTAACCCTACTGCAGTAGTTGGGCCATTTGATTTCCAAGGATCATATTTGGGGCAAGCTTTGATTAAAATCTATCAAAATAAACTTCCAATGTTGGTCCCAGGAGGGTACAACTGGGTTGATGTGCGCGATGTTGTTGATGGTTCAATTAGCGCCATATCGAAAGGTAGAATAGGTGAAACATATATTCTGTCGGGGCATTATTTAAGCTTAAAAGAACTTTCATTATTGATAAGTAAAATCAGTAAAAAACGAATTCCACAATTTTTGGCTCCATTATTTTTAGCAAAAGTAGGATTACCATTTATAAATTTGTATTCAAATATAACAAAAGATCATCCTTTGTATACTGGAGAATCATTACATATATTAAAAAACTCGAATAAGTTTATTTCCAATGAAAAAGCCAAAAAAGAGTTTGGCTATGAGCCTCGGCCTCTTTTTGATACTCTAAAAGAAGCATTTGCTTGGTATAAACAAAATGGATTTGTTAATTAATATTATTATATGATTTCAATAGAAAAATTTAATTTATTTGTATTAATCTGGATTGGAATTGCTGTTCTGATATTTCCAGTAACTCTCTTCATTACAGCACCTTACGGGCGACATTCCAAAAGCACATGGGGACCAATGATAAATAACCGTGTAGCATGGATTTTAATGGAGATTCCTGCCTTGTTACTATTTGTGTGGATGGTTATAGAGGCAAGAGGCTTAAGCAATCTTGTTGTAGTCATAGCTTCCTTTTTGTGGACAGCTCATTATATACACAGGTCGATTATTTTTCCTCTTAGAATAAAGACAGCAAAAAAGAAAATGCCAATACTAATTATGTTATTTGCAGTATGTTTTAATTTTGTGAACGGATTTATAAATGGTTATTGGTTAGGTAATTTTGCCTCATATACAAACGATTGGATTTTCGATTTAAGATTTATTTTAGGAGTTATATTTTTTATCTCTGGATTTATAATCAATAAATACCACGATAAAATCCTTATTGGATTAAGGAAGAATAGCACGAATGGATATCAAATCCCATTTGGTGGTTTATTTAGGTTTATATCGTGCCCGAATTTTTTAGGAGAAATAATTGAGTGGGTGGGATTTGCTCTTTTAACCTGGAGCTTACCATCATTAGCTTTTTTGGTATGGACATTTATTAATCTAGTTCCACGAGCTTTAGATCATCATAAATGGTATAAAAGTAAGTTTCCGGAATACCCGATAAACAGAAATGCAATACTGCCTGGTATTTTCTGATTAAATATAAAAAATGACCGCAATAAAAAAAGAGGCTTTTTGGACAGCCTCTTTTTTTTATGTGTTTGCTATAAATACTATTAAAATGCTTTCTTAACTAAGTATGCTCCCAATTCTTTTCCTCCCTTTGCATATGCTTCTGCAATTCTAGGCCCTGTTACAATGTCAGATCCTCCGCGTCCGGGTATATTTGTCATAGTCATTAATGCCAATACATTGTCTTTATTTGCAGTTTCTACAAATTTAATTTCAAGATTAATCATTGCATCTTTTTTTGCGATTCCAATATAAAAACCAGGTTCTGTGAAAGTGGTTTTAACTATAATAGTATATTTAGCAGTACTATGTTCTCTACTAAAATTACAGTCAGCCTTAGCTGTATACTTATTTAGTAATTGTTCAAATTTTGGATAGAACATACCTTCTCTATCACTAATCCATTTTTCTTTCCAAGTATCACCTTTTCCGGCTTCATCTTTGTTATATTCTGCTACTTTTTTAGCTAAATAATCTTCTTCTTTTTCGAATTTTCCAACAGCCATTTCACTGAAGTCATATTCTAATAATACTTCAGTTTGACCTTTTAGAAATGCCAAATCACCATTAGTTACTTTAATTTTTTGTGCCTGAACGGCAGTAATGATTAACACTAATAGTGCCACAAATACTGTTTTTAAAGTTTTCATAGTTGGTTATTTTTAAGTTAGTTATTTCCTATATTCATTATAGGTATTTTAGTCAATGTTTATTGAATTGATTGCAGAACTTTTACAGTTGCTGCATCTTCACCTTTTGATCCATGCTTACTACAATTTCCTTCTACAACAATTTCAAGATTAGTTTTTGCTACAATTTTAAATTCTAATGTAAAGTTTTGAGTGTCTGGTAAACTTTCTTTAGTGTATTCCCACTTTTTATACTCTTCACCATTTACTTTTACAACAACCCAATTAGTATAATGAGCTTTTGTATTTCCCATATGTGTAACTTCAATTTTAACAGTTATTTCAGTACCTGAATCTACTGTTGCAGGTGCAACTATTTTTACAGAAGTTTTATTTGCAAAGCTCCCAAAAGAAAGAAATAGGAAAAAGACTAATAAAGTGCTAGTGATTTTAAATTTACTTTTCATTTTATACCTCCAATTTTTATTGATTAAGCTAATTTAATAAAAAAAAGGATATGATAAATTCAAAAGTCCAAAAGAAAAAACTGGTATTGCAAAATTAAATTACGTCAGTTCCTTTCTTAATTAACCAAAGTTTACCAACATTCTCGTAGAATTTTTCAAGAGGTAACTTAGTCTTTAATACACTGTTAAAGAAGTTGTATTTAGTAAGATCAAAATCAATAATCTGTTCTTCAACCTCATTGTAAAAAGGAGTTCCAGGCATAGGGGTAAGGATAGTATACCCTGCATACGTTACTTTATGTGATGAGGTATAATCTGAAAGTGCTTTAAAATCATCTTCATTGTAATCGTTAGGTATAACATAATTGCCGCGTAACGAAATGTCATTTTGATGAAAAATATCAATAGATTCATGAATTAGCCTTGCATCCGCACTCTTATTGTATCTTTTAAGTTCTTCTTCACGAAACGATTCAAATCCACAGATAACAATCTTTAATCCATTTTTAGCCAATTTTTCAATGAGCTTAGGATTCTTTACAGCAGTATCTGTTCTTATATCCATTATGTACGTTTTCTTAATCCCTTCTTGCTCAATCCTATCAAATAAATGTTCAATTACCGATTCGTTCACTATTGTATTTGCATCAGCAAAACGAACAATATCGTAATCCATTTCTTTTAATTCGGTAATTATACTTTCAACATCACGTTGTAAATACTTACCATCATATTGAGGCCATATTGAACAAAAAGTACACTTATAAGGACATCCTAAAGATGTAAATAAATAGGTTGAAGGGGATGGAGCATTTCCAACAATATAACTTTCACGCCAAGGTTCAACTAGCTTTCTATTAGGCATTAAGAAATCCGCTTTTGCTGAATTACATAATTTAGTTTTTGATTTCGTTCTTTTTAACTCACCTTCTATATTGATAATTATTCCAGAAATATTCTCAAAGCTTTCATTTTTTTCTTTTGCTTGAACAACTTCTCTGAAAGTATATGCTGATTGACCAGGTAAAATTAAATCAACTGAAGGATCAGTAAAATCATTAGGCGATAGGCTGGTATGTAATCCTCCTACAACAGTTAAAATCTCAGGATTATATGATTTTACTGTTTTAAAAATATCAATAGCATATTCAAATTCAGAAGCAATTGTTGTGGTTCCTACAATATCCGGTTTATGTTTTTTTAGCAAATTAAGAACTAATTGTTCTAATGGAGGTGTAGTTTCTGGGTATAAATCGTATTCTCCTTTTGTTTCGAAAAATATTACATCATAATCCTCAACTGCTTTTGCCACTGTCATTAATCCTAATGGAGGTCCAATTAGTCTTTTATGAATATACTTTTTAGCTTCTTCCGGAGCCGATGCAAGAATCATATTATGTGGTGAGCGAGGAGTATTTATCAGGAGTATTTTCATATGTCAAACCTATACAAATTCTAATGTTTGCGAAGATATAAAAAGTTTCGGACTAAATTGAAAAGAAAAATTACTCTAAATGGTAGTTCTTAAAACTGAATTCTATAGCTGGCCATAGGATACAATGCCATTTCGTAGTTATGATAAATCTCACCGGTTAAAGGATCTATTCTGTATTCATAAACACTGGTGTAATTTGTTCTGTATTGTAGGTCCATCGCCAGTTCAACATTAAATTTTGGTTTATTTCGTTTAAATCCAATTCTTAGGTTTATTCTGAAATAATTATCTTGTTGAGTATCATAGGCATTATCCCAATCTAAAACTTCAACTTGCTGATTTATAGTAGCCGCTACATCATAAGGTACATATGGTCTGCCGCCAGCATAAGTTGTTCTAAGACCTATCGAAATAGCATTGGTTTTTTTAACCGGAATCTCATAACCTCCTAGTGCATTAATTGCAAAATTACCATTGAAAGCAGTGTTTCTTCTTATTCCATCGTAACCCTTGTATGTGGATTCATAAAGTGATGCAGTAATTAGAAAGTAAAAATTATTTTGTAAAAATCTTTCCAATGTAAGTTCTAAACCATAATTTTCTCCTGTTCCATCGTTAGACAAGCTATCTATTCGTTCAATAAAATATTCTGCTCCATAATTTAAAACAGAATATTCAGGTCGGTTTTCTTTAACAGGTATATCAAACAGACTCTGATAATATGCTTCCAGCTTTAATCTTAAGTTATCACTGAATAAATGATCATATCCGGCAATTATCTGATGACTCTTAGAAAAATCAAGATTTTTGTTTGTGTATATAGATGATCCATCACTCAACTGTGTTTGAGTAAAATATAATATTCGAAGCTGCGTTTGGCTATGAAGTCCGTATCCAATTTTCACTGAATTTTTATCATTTAAATTCCAGTTAAAACCAAGCCTTGGTTCAATCGACCAAGAATCATTTAAATCGAGATATTGAGTATGTAATCCAGAATAGATTTCGGTTTTATCAGAGAATTTGTGTTTGTACTGAACGTATAATTGGAATAAATCAAAAGCTTCGCTAACATCGGTATCTACATTATAGTATCCATTTGTAATGCTACTATCCATAAAATTCACAAAATATCGATCGGCTTTTATACCAAAATTAATTATGTTTTTGCTATTGATCTTGGAGTTTAGATGCGAAGTAAAACTTGCTTTTACTTCTGAAGATTCTTCTCCAGCCCAATTGTAAGGATTAGGACTCCAAATACTCAAAGTGTCAATTTTTGTTGTAACACGCGATCCGAAGACAGAGAGTGCTGTTTGTAGTCTGGTTTTTGTTCCAAAAAAGTGAACGTGTGAAAGCGAAAGAGTTCCTATATCTGAACCATTACTTAGATCTTCACCCCAACTTTCAAATGTCCAGTCTTCCTGTTCGTCATTGGAATCGAACATTTCAATATAACTTTTTCCACCCATTCCGATAAAACTTATACGTCCTTTCTTCAAAGGAAAATTAAGTTTAAAAGTTAAATCCTGGTATTTGGTAGTTTCAACTTCGGCTCCCAAAAGATCAATAATATCGACAAGCGAATATCTGTAAGTAATCAAATAAGAGGCGCTTGTACTATTGGAAAAAGGACCTTCAGCACCAAATTCAAGCCCATTATACCCAAATTTAGCCCAATATTCTCGTTTTTCATTATTACCGGTTCGCATTTTTAAATCAAATACACCAGCAAGCGCATTTCCATATTCAGCAGGAAATGCACCAGTTAAAAAATCTGAGTTTGTTAAGAGATTATTATTTAAAATAGTTATTGGTCCACCAGTTGTTCCCGATGCTGCAAAATGATTTGGATTTGGAATTTCAATTCCGTCTAATCGCCAAAGTAATCCAGTCGATGAATTTCCACGAATAATAATATCATTCCTATTATCACGAACCGACATTACTCCTGCATAGTTGGCTGCCATCCTAGCCGGATCACCATAACTGCCTGGATAACGATTGGTTTCTTCAACTGTGAATGAGCGAGCGCTTATCGTTGCCATCTTATTGATAGCTTTGTCCTTTTCAATACTTGCTTTTATTACTACTTCATCTAACTCGGTAATTGACTCTTCAAGCGCTATTTTAAGAATTTTTTCTTTAGCTGAACTTATAATAATATTATCTATTGTTTTTGTTTTGTATCCCACAAAACTTGCCTGTATAGTAACTCTGCCGATGTGTACATTATCGAACCTGAAAACACCACTTTCATTGCTAATGGTACCTTGCTGAGGACTTGAATTAGTGATAATAATATTTACTCCAGATAAAGGAACTTGAGTTTCATGATCAACAACTACACCACGAATTGTCTGACTCATTTTTTCCTGAGAATAGGAGAAGTGTGAGAAAACAAAACTGAAAAATAATAGTAATAAAACGTGTTGCTTCATTAATTTTAAGAGTACATTTTTTACAAGTAGAGCAAAGATAATAGATTTATTGATTTTTCTTTATACTGAATCCTGCTTGTTCAAGAATAGTTCCTAATTGCACATATTTTCCATGTGAATAAGCCATTAAATCGTTATGTTGCATATTAACTGTCCCATTGGATTTGTCAATATAATCCTCTGATACTTGAATATTTATAACCTCGGCCAGGAACATGTCGTGCGAACCTAACTCCTTAACTTCTGTTACTTTACACTCAATATTTATGGGAGATTCCATAATGATAGGAGCACTTACTTTTTCACCGATTTGGGCTGTAAGATTCATCTCTTTGAATTTATCAAAATCTTTTCCTGATACTCTTCCACAGAAATCAGCAGCTCTAACTAAATCTTTGGTAGAGTAGTTAATTACAAACTCCATGTTTTTTGTAATTATTGCATGCGAATGTCTTTCTTTTCTTATTGAAACATAACACATTGGTGGAATAGAATTTATTGTTCCTGTCCATGCAATTGTAATAATGTTAAAGTCCTCCGAACTTGTTCCACAGCTTACCATTGCAGCTGGCACAGGATAAATTAAGGGTGAAGGTTTCTTACTAATCTTTTTCATCTTTTTTTATGTGTTGATTTTGCTTTTAAATCACAAATTGTATTTTCAAAATGATCGGAATGAGATTTTACCCATTCAAATTCCAGGTATTTATTTTTTATAAGTGTATCAATCTTTTTCCACTCAGTAATACTTTTTGCCTTAGTACCATTGGCAGTGTAAAAATCATTTAATTTCCATAGGGGTAACCATTCGGTAATTCCTTTAATTACATATTGGCTATCGGTTATAATTCGAATTTTATGTTCGTCTTTGAGATATTTAAGACCGTCAATTACTGCTAAAAGTTCAATTAGGTTATTTCCTTTTCGTTCCGTTTTTTCCTGATTCATGAAATACTCGTTTTTTACAGTCTTAATCAAAATAGCAAATCCACCAGTCTTTTTCTCATGATTAAACGATCCATCTGTAAAAAGCTCAGGTATTTTTGGAGTCTTTTTATCAGTTTTACTTACATTAAAATCATTATTTGAATTGTCTAAAACGGTAATTTTAGTAAGATCATAATAACCTGTATCAGGTAAACCATCATGTAAAACAAAATTTAATATAAATCCAACATAATAGCTGTTAGGCCTTTTGTTGTGCAGTAATTTTCTGAGCTGAAATTCCTTTAATTTAAGAAATCGTGTTAAGTCATTATTATCAGGATAGAGTAATTCTTTTGTTTCAGGAGAAAAACAAATCCTACAGCTTGAATTATCATGAAAAATTGAAATGGTATAGATTCCATTCTTTTCACTTATAATTTCCATCTTTAGTTGAAAATAATTCATGTTCTAGGAAAAGTTTTATGGATTAAAACTAATCAAATTTGCTTTAACTTTTAAAAAAGAAATGTATATATGAAAACATTAAATCTGTACAAATAAAAAAGGCCGGATAAACCGGCCTTTCTATATTTGTGTATTTTTTATTCAAAAGATTCAAAACATTGATCAACATTTGAACAAATATCAAAAACATTATGTAATTGTAGTAATTTAACCAATTCCATAACATCTGATGAAATATTGCAAATCTTGAACTGGCTGTCATTATTCTTTGCATTTCGTAAAATTGAAAGCAAAGCTCCAAAACCAGAACTGTCAACATATTCGACACCTTTTAGGTCAAGAATAAGTTTTGTATTTGCCTTTGTTAAATATTGAGCAACTTCTTCCTTTAAAGACTGGGCAATTAAGATATTTAATTTACTTACATTATCAAATTCAAGTATCTCAACACCGTTGTTCGATTCATGTTTTAACATAGATTCCGGTTTTTAGGTTAATATTTTCAGTTATAATTTTTTCGTACTTCTTTCAATTCTTCAATCGCAAGATTACTATCTCTTACAAATTTAACAATTATTTCGTGATATTCATTAATATTTATGCCCTCTTTTGCATTTTCCTCCATTTTTTTGAGATCATCTGCAAGCTCTTTCATTCCAACCATAAGTATTGCAGATTTAGCTTTGTGAGCTAATTTGCCAAGATTAATCCAATCTTTTTTATCATATAAATCCAATAAAGAAATCTGATATTCAGGGATCTGTTTGTAGAACATATCAAATAAATCAATAATAAAATCAACATTACCCTCACTTATCTCATTTAAATAATCAAGATTAATAAGTTTTAGTTTGTCAGGCATTTCTGTAGAATATTATATTAAGAATAATTAAATGCAATAAAATAAACTTTTACGAGATTCAAAAATTTAATGAGAACGATTTTAATATTACGATATATAAATTTTTATATTTACAATACTTTTCTTATTATTAAACAATTTTAACTGTTTTAAGTTAACCTTTAGTAAAGATAAATTATACCAGAATTATATGAAAAAAATCTTTTTTACAGTTTCGATCATTTTGGCTTCTTTTAATTTGTTTGCTCAATCTTCTGATTCATTAGAAGATGAGATTAAAGAACTCCAGAAAAAAGCAAAATTAATTTTTAACGAAGGTGTCAGATTTACAATTGATGAAAAGTATACCGAAGCACATTTAAAGTTTGATGAAGCATTATTTCTTATACCTGAGTATGATCTTCCTTATCTAGAGAGAGCAAAAATTAAAATTCTAAATCAAGAGTTTGACTTGGCAATAAATGATATTGCAAAAGCTATAGAATTAAATGAAGAGCAAGGTGAAGCTTTTTATATTAGAGGATATATGAAGTTGCTAATGAAAGATTATCAGAATGCATTAACTGATTTTACACATGCTATTCAAAAAGGGTATGCTAAATCTGAAGCATATTATTTCAGGGGATTAATGTATTTTGAGTTAAGTGATTTTAACAGTGCACTTATTGATTTTACTCTATCTATAGATAAAAAATATGATTTTGCTTATGCTTACAATGAACGAGGAAGTTCAAAAAGAATGTTAGGTGATTATCATGGAGCAATTCACGACTATGAACAAGCTTTATCGTATGATTCAACTATTGTTATCGCATACGATAATAGGGGAAGTTGTAAGATTAAAACAGGTGATTTTCAAGGAGCAATAGAAGATTATACAAGGGCATTTAAAAAAGATAATGAGTACTTTAATGCATTGAATAACAGAGGTTGTGCTCATTATCAAATGGGTAATTTTGAAGCTGCTTTGAAAGATTTTGAACGAGTAATTGAAATAAATAAGGATTATGCTCAAGCATATAATAATAGTGGTATCACCAAAATAAAAATGGAAAATTATTTAGGTGCCGAGAATGATCTGGACAAAGCAATTGAATTAAATCCTGAATATGCTGAAGCATATATGAATAGAGGATATGCTAAAGAGTTTTTGGGTAAGTTCCCTGGAGCTTGTGGCGACTGGAAAATGGCTCTTGAGCTTGGCATTGAAGAAGCAGCAAAATATATTACAGAATGTGAATAAATTAATCTGATAAGAAAATGAGAATAATAAAATCAACCGCTTTATCCTTTATAATTCTAATTATAAGTTTTTCCTTATCAGCTCAGGAAAATATAAAAATTAAGAAAAGCGACTTTCAAATTGATATAAAAGAAGTAGGTTTAAAAGAAGCATGGAAAGAAGTAAAAGAAGGTGAAAAGCTTTTTACTGCCGGAATTGGCACATTTCCTGATGCACTTAAACATTATTTAAGAGCGAGTAAGTATAATCCAGATTGTGCCGAGCTTAATTATAAAATTGGAGTTTGCTATTTGGTTACAGATAAGTTTTATTATGCAACTGAATTTCTTGAAAAAGCATATTTAAAGGATAACAATGTAGCTGATGATATTCATTATATGTTGGCTCGAGGTTATCATTTGAATTTAGACTTTGATAATGCTATTGAGCAATATAAAGCATATTATAGTACTTTTTCAGTAAAGGAATTGGAAGATTTTGAGGTTGGGGTTGATAATTATATTAAACAATGTAAGTATGGAAAAGAACTTGTAAATGATCCCGTAAGAGTTATAATTAATAATTTGGGAGAACGAATTAACTCTGAGTATGATGATTATAATTCGGTATTGCATCCAAGCCAAGATCGGCTTTATTTTACATCACGAAGAAAAGTGGATAAAAAAACTGATGTATACGAGGCCGACAATAAGTATTATGAAAATGTTTTTGTGTCGGAGCAAGCAGGTGAATTATGGAAAAAGCCTAAGGTGCTTGAAAATAAACTAGATTCTAAAAATAATGAATCAGTAGTAGCAATTTCGGCAGATGGCAATTATATTTACTTATATAACGGTAAAGAAGGTGGTGGAGATATAATGGTTAGCGAATTGAAAAAAGGGAATTGGAAATCACCAAAAGGTATTTCAGGTAAAATTCTTTCTAAATATCAGGAAACTACACTTACATTTAGCCCAGATGGTACAGAAATGTTTTTTGTTTCAGATCAGAAAGGAACTATTGGGGGAAAGGATATATTCTACAGTAAGTTAAACGAAAAGGAAAAGTGGGGCGAACCAGTTAATATGGGACCAGCTATTAATACTGTTTACGATGAGGAAGGAGTATATTGGCATCCAAAAGAAGATAAACTGTATTTTAGTTCACAAGGACATAATTCGATGGGAGAATTTGATGTTTTTGTAATCGAAAAAGATGAAGAAGGTATGTGGTCAAATCCAAAAAATCTGGGCTATCCGATAAATACTCCAAACGATGATATTTTCTTTAAAATGGATGAGAATGGCAAACAAGCATATTATTCATCTGTGCGTGATAATGGTTTTGGTGGTAAAGATTTATACAAAATTATCTTCCTTGGAGAAGAAAAAGAAATGAAGCTTAGTCAGGAAGATAACTTATTGGTATGGAATCAAAAACCTATTGAAGATTTATTTTATCATACTCCAGAAGAAACAAAAGTTGACACAGCATTATATATGATTGGTTTAGTAACAGACTCAAAAACTGCAGAAAAAATACAGTTAGCTAAAATTGAAGTTATAGACCTTGAGTTGAGTCAGGTTATTGCAACAGGACTTGCCGATACAGCTGGTGCTTATAAAATTAAGATTCCAAAGAAGAAAGATTATGGTGTAGAAGTTACAGCTAAAGATTATTTATTCTTTGTAGAGATAGCTTATTTATCTCAAAAGCAAGTTTTTGATAGTAAAGTTCAGGCTAATTTCCAACTTGATAAGATTGATGTAGGAGCGAAAATGGTATTGAATAATATCTTCTTCGAGACGAATAAAGCAACTATCAAACCAGAATCAGAAGGTGAGCTTGAGTTATTAGCAAATTTATTAATTGAAAATCCAACTATTCGCCTAGAGATTTCCGGACATACCGATAATGTTGGATCATATAGAGCAAATCAGAAACTTTCTGAGGCACGTGCGAAAAGTGTGGTAGAATACCTTGTTGCTAAAGGAGTAGGGAGTAGTCGTTTAGAATATAAAGGCTACGCATTTAATCAGCCTGTTGCCGATAATAATACAGCAGAAGGTAGAGCGCAGAATCGTAGAGTTGAATTTAAAGTTATAAGTAAATAGATATTTTATTAAACTATTATACAAATGGATGGTTATGAATATAATCATCCATTTTTTGTGATCGATTATGTGTTTAAAACATAATTTTTATGCTGATTTTTTTTTAGCTTTGTGCCACATTTTAAAAGTTTAATATTAAAAAATATATAAATGAAAAGTACTGCATTCACACAATTTCATATTGATTTAGGAGCTAAGATGCTTCCTTTCTGTGGTTTTAATATGCCAATTGAGTATTCTGGAATTAATGATGAACACATGACAGTTCGAGAGAAAATTGGTGTTTTTGATGTTTCTCATATGGGAGAGTTTTGGGTTAAAGGTCCAAAAGCTTTTAATTTAGTTCAAAAAGTTACATCAAACGATGTTGCTGATTTATACAACGGAAAAGTTCAATATTCATGTTTTCCTAACGGAAAAGGTGGTATCGTTGATGATTTATTAGTATATAAATTTGATGATGAAACATACTTGTTAGTAGTTAATGCAGCAAATATAGATAAGGATTGGGCATGGGTTTCTAAAAATGCTCAAGAAATGGGATTAGAAATAGGTAAAGAAGTTTATAATGCTTCTGATGAAATTGCCCAATTAGCAATTCAAGGCCCTTTAGCATTAAAAGCAATGCAAAAATTAACTTCTGCAAGTGTTGAGGATATGGAATATTATACTTTTCAAAAGTGTGAATTTGCTGGAATAAAAGAAGTTATTTTTTCAACTACTGGATATACTGGTTCAGGAGGTTGTGAGATTTATGTTGCAAACGAAGATGCAGATAAACTTTGGAAAGCAGTGTTTGAAGCAGGAGCTGAGTTTGGAATTAAACCTATTGGATTAGGAGCAAGAGATACATTAAGATTAGAATCAGGTTTTTGCTTATATGGTAATGATATTAACGATGAAACTTCAGCAATTCAAGCAGGTTTAGGTTGGATAACCAAATTTGTTGAAGGCAACGATTTTATTGATCGTGAGAAATGGGAAAAGCAAAAAGAAGAAGGTGTTTCACCACGATTAAAAGGTTTTATTATGCAAGAGCGTGGAATTCCACGTCAGCATTACAAAGTTGTTGATTCAGAAGGAAACGAAATTGGTGAAGTAACTTCAGGGACTATGTCTCCAATTATTAAAAAAGGAGTTGGAATGGCATATTTAAACAAAGGATTCTGGAAAGTAGGAACTGAGATTTTTATTCAAATTCGTAATAAAAATATTAAGGCAGTTGTTGCTCGACCACCATTTCATGAAAGTAAATAATTACAAATAATTATATATTGAAACCCTGCTTAATTAGCAGGGTTTTTTATTAAATGATAAAAATATGTCATTCCCGCGAACTTTTCTCATGAACGAAGTGAGTAAAGTGGGAATCTATATTATGTATATTTTATTAGCTTTGTTAAATGAACACCATCGAAATATGTTTAGCTCCAAAACTGTTTGAAAACTATTCTGTAGAAAATAAAATAGTAGTTGTTGTTGATATTCTTCGCGCCACAACAATAATTACCACAATGTTTCATAATGGTTTAGCAAAATTGATTCCAGTTAGAACTTTAGAGGAAGCAAAACAATTTAAATCTGAAGGATTTTTAGTTGCAGCAGAAAGAGATGGTAAGAAAGTTGATTTTGCAGATTTTGATAATTCTCCTTATACATTTACTCCAGATAAAATAGGAGGAGAAACTTTAGTTTATAGTACAACTAATGGAACAAACACGATAAACTTAATCAAAGGTGCTGACCAAGTTATTATAGCTTCTTTTTTAAATTTAGTTTCAATAATAAATTATCTTACTCAACAAAAGAAAGATGTTTTAATTCTATGCTCAGGTTGGCAAGGCGATTATTGTACCGAAGATGCTTTATTTGCAGGTGCTCTATCAGAAAAGCTAATTGAATTTGAATTTAGAACTAATTCTGATTCTGTAAATTTATGTTTGGAATTATGGAATAATGCTAAAAATGACCTGTTAAATTCCATAAAAGATACCTTTCAGTACAAGAGATTGGTTGGCTTAGGTTTAGAAAAAGTCATTGATTATTGCTTCAATCAAGACATTTCAGATGTGATTCCAACTTTACAAAAAGATTATATCATTGATATTAAGAAAATAGCACAAATCTGAGTTTTTTATTCGCAGGTTTATTCTTAATTTTACAATCCATTTAAAAAATCAGAAAAGGTGTTGAACATCATATAAAATTGGTGTTTTTATTTAAATATTTTTTACATCTTGCAGTCTGATTTAAAATATAGTTAACAATTTAAAAAACAATATCTTATGAGAAAGCATATTTTTAACGCTGGTCCATGTAAATTATCAGATTCTTTATTGAAGAATTCAGCAGAAGCAGTTCTTGAATTAAATGGAATTGGTCAATCATTAATTGAAGTTTCTCACCGCAGTAAAGATTTTCAAGCTGTAATGGATGAAACTGTTGAGCTTATGAAAGAAGTTTTGAGTATTCCTGAAGGATATTCAGTTCTTTTCTTAGGTGGTGGTGCAAGTATGCAATTTGCTATGATTCCTTATAATTTTATGAAATCAAAAGCATTTTATGTAAATACTGGTACTTGGTCTTCTAAAGCGATTAAAGAAGCTAAATTGTGGGGCGAAGTTGTTGAAGTATCTTCAAAGGATAAAAACTTTACGTATTATCCAAAAGGATATGAGATTCCTGATGATGTAGATTACGTTCACGTTACTTCTAACAATACAATCGCAGGAACAGAGTCTTTCGAAGATTTAGACGTTAATGTTCCACTTATTTCTGATATGTCATCTGATTTTTTAAGTCGTCCAGTTGATGTTTCAAAATACGCAATGATATATGGTGGTGCCCAAAAGAATTTAGGACCTGCAGGTGCTACTTTCGTTATTATCAAAGATGATTTCTTAAACAAAGTTGTTGCCGATCGTCCAATACCATCAATGTTACAATATGGTATCCACGTTGATAAAGGATCTATGTATAATACTCCTCCAGTATTTAATATTTTCGCAATTCGCGAAACATTAAGATGGGTTAAATCTATGGGTGGCGTTACAGCAATGGAAAAATTAGCAAAAGAACGTGCTGAATTACTATATAATGCAATGGACGAGAGTAATATGTTTGAAAGTCCTATTAATAAGGAAGATCGTTCTCGTATGAATATTGTTTTTGTAATGAAAGAACAATACAAGCCACTTGAAGCTGATTTTATTGCTTTTGCGGGAGAAAGAAATTGTGTTGGAATTAAAGGTCACCGTTCAGTTGGTGGTTTCAGAGCTTCTACTTATAATGCATCGACAATTGAAGATGTTAAAGCATTAGTTCAAGCAATGAAAGATTTCGAAGCTAAAAACGCATAACATTAAATATTATAGAATTAGACTCAGGCAATTTTGCTTTGAGTCTTTTTTTTACAAATAACTTTTAAATTATTATATTATGAAAAAAGTACTTGTTGCAACCGAAAAACCTTTTGCTCCAGCAGCAGTAGCTCAAATAAAAGAAGTTTTAGATAAAGCGAATTACGAATTGGTTTTATTAGAAAAATATACCGATAAAGAAGAATTATTAAAAGCAGTAGAGGACGTTGACGGAATGATTGTACGTTCCGATAAAGTAACTAAAGAAGTTATAGATGCTGCTAAAAATTTAAAGATTGTAATTAGAGCAGGTGCTGGTTATGACAACCTTGATTTAGAAGCTTGCACTGCAGGTAATGTAGTAGCTATGAATACTCCTGGTCAGAACTCAAATGCTGTTGCTGAATTAGCGTTGGGAATGGCAGTTATGATGGCTCGTGGAAATTACAACGGAAAAGCAGGAACTGAATTGCGCTATAAAAAAATTGGTATTCATGCATATGGTAATGTAGGAAGATATGTTGCTGAAATTGCTAAAGGTTTTGGAATGGAAGTTTTAGCATTCGATCCTTTTGTTGATGCAGAAACTATTAAAAAAGATGGAGTAACACCAGTTGCTTCTGTTGAGGAATTATATTCAACTTGTCAGTATATTTCTTTACATATTCCTTCTAACGATAAAACTAAAAAATCAATTGGATTTGATTTATTAAATAGCATGCCAAAAGGAGCTACTTTAGTTAACACCGCACGTAAAGAAGTAATTAACGAAGAGGAATTGCTTAAAGTATTTGCTGAAAGAGATGATTTCAGATATGTATCTGATATAGCTCCTGAGTGTAAAGATGAGATTGCTGAAAAATTTGAAGGTAAATTTTTCTTTACTCCAAAGAAAATGGGTGCTCAAACAGCAGAAGCAAATATTAATGCTGGTGTAGCTGGTGCAAATCAAATTATTGATTTCATCGAAAATGGAAATACTACTTTTAAAGTAAATTAAGAAGATAAAAGGTTTCAGGTTGAAAATTATAAGTTGGCCTGAAATAATTTAATAAAATAAATTTTAAACATTGTAATTGAGTTACCAAGTGGTAAAGTATAAAAACCGATTATCAAAACTTTAAACTTGTAACTTTAAACTTTAAACTTATAAAAAGATGGCAATAATTAAACCATTTAAAGGATTAAGACCTCCTAAGGAGATATCAAAAGATTTAGCATGTCTACCTTATGATGTAATGAATAGTGAAGAAGCGGCTGTAATGGCTGAAGGTAAAGATTGTTCTTTATTGCATATTACAAAAGCTGAGATTGATTGTCCTGCAGGAACAGATATTCATTCTGAAACAGTTTACACAAAAGCTGTTGATAATTTTAAAATGTTCCAAGATAAAGGTTGGTTGGTTCAGGACGAAGAAGCTAAGTATTACATTTACGCTCAAACTATGGACGGACGCACTCAGTATGGTATTGTTGGAGCTGCTGCTTGTGCTGATTATCACAATGGAATTATAAAGAAGCACGAATTAACTCGTCCTGAAAAGGAAGATGATAGAATGGTATTAACGCGTTATTCAAATGCGAATATTGAGCCTGTATTCTTTTCTTACAAAGCAGTTCCAGAAATTGATGCTATTGTTGAGAATATTGTAAAATCTCAAGAAGCTGATTACGATTTTACAGCTGAAGATGGTTTCGGTCATCATTTTTGGGCAATTAACGATGCCGATACAAATAAGAAATTAGAAGAACTTTTCGAAACTAAAGTTCCTTCCACATATGTGGCTGATGGTCACCATAGAACAGCTGCTGCTGCTCGTATTGGAGTTGAAAAAGAAGGACAAAATCCAAATCATACTGGCGATGAAGAATATAACTTCTTTATGGCAGTTCATTTTCCAGATAATCAATTAAAAATTATTGATTATAACCGTGTAATTAAAGATTTAAACGGTTTGTCAGAAGAAGAAGTAATTGAAAAATTATCTGCTTCATTCGATGTTGAGAAAAAAGGAGCTGATATTTATAAGCCAGCAAAATTACACGAATTTAGCATGTACCTAGGTGGTAACTGGTACAAAATGACAGCTAAAGAAGGAACTTACGACGATAAAGATCCTATTGCAGTTTTAGACGTAACAATTCTTTCAAAGCAAGTTCTTGAGCCAATTTTTGATATAAAAGACTTAAGAACATCAAATCGTATTGATTTCGTTGGCGGAATTCGAGGATTAGGCGAATTATCAAAACGCGTTGATAATGGTAGCATGAAAGTTGCTTTTGCTTTATATGCTTGCTCATTACAACAATTAATTGATATTGCTGATACAGGAAACATCATGCCTCCAAAGACTACTTGGTTTGAACCAAAACTAAGAAGTGGATTAGTAATTCATAAATTAGATTAAAAATTTGTTTATAATATTTCCCCCTTTTTTTAACGGGGGACTAAGGGGGATTTTTTATAATCTCCCTTTTTTTGTACCAAAACTATGAGCTATCCAAAAGGTTATTAATTTGTAATCTCCAACTTTTTTGGATATCTCATTTTAAGCTCTCTTTTCGTTAAATAAGAGATTCCCTTTTTCAAGGGAACTTTTCTCACGAATAAATGAGTAATGACATTTTATACTTTTTGGATAGCTTCTTGTTTAAACCTGACTTTTATCTTTTCTAAGCAAAAACTTTTTTAGTATTTTTGGGTTCATAAATTATTATCAAAATAAATTATAGTCTTAATGAGTGTTTCTGAAAATATTAAACATTTTCTCTCTACTGAAATTCCATCAAATGTAAAATTGATAGCAGTTTCTAAAACCAAGCCAATTGAGTTAATCGAAGAAGCTTATCAGTCGGGGCATAGAATTTATGGAGAAAATAAAGCTCAGGAATTAGCGGGAAAATACGATGCCTTACCAAAAGACATTGAATGGCATATGATTGGTCATATGCAAACGAATAAGGTTAAATATATAGCTCCTTTTGTTTCACTAATACATGGTGTTGATAGTTTTAAGTTATTGAAGGTAGTTAATAAAGAAGGAGAGAAGAATAACCGAAAAATAAATTGTCTTTTGCAATTTCATATTGCAACTGAAGAAACAAAATTTGGATTGGATCTTAACGAAGCAATTGAATTTATTAAATCTGATGAATTTAAGAATCTTAATAACGTGAATATCTGTGGTGTAATGGGAATGGCAACTTATACCGAAAATGAAGCTACAATTCGTTCTGAATTTAAGGAATTAGTTTATATCTTTAATGAATTAAAACAAGCATATATTACCAGCAGTGATTTTAAAGAAATCTCCATGGGAATGTCGGGCGATTATAAAATTGCAATTGAAGAAGGAGCAACCATGGTTCGTATTGGTAGTTTACTATTTGGTGCACGAAATTATAATAAGTAGATAATATAAATAACATTAATTATGAGTCAATTAGAAACCACTTATTTAGGATTAAAACTTAAAAATCCTGTAATAGTAGGAAGCTCAAGCTTAACAAGTTCAATTGAAAAAATTAAAGAAATTGAAAAAGCTGGAGCAGGAGCAATTGTTTTAAAATCAATTTTCGAAGAACAAATCAAATTCGAAGCAGGTAAAATGGCTAACGGATCTGATTCTCCAGAAGCTTTAGATTATGTGAATTATTATGTAAAACAGAATACATTACAGGAATATCTTGATTTAATTAAAAAAGCAAAAGAAGAAGTAAAAATTCCTGTTATTGCAAGTATAAATTGTGTTACGTCAAAAGAGTGGACAGGCTTTGCAAAAAGCATAGAAGAGGCTGGAGCTGATGCTCTTGAGGTTAATGTATTTGTATTAGCTAATGATAAAAATGCCCCTGCAGAACAATACGAAAATGTTTATTTCGATTTAGCAGAAAAATTGAAAAACACGATTAATATACCATTTGCGTTCAAATTAGGTCAGCAATTCTCTAACTTAGTTGGATTCGTTCAAAAATTACATGTTCCTGGAGTTGTATTATTTAATCGTTTTTATGCTCCAGATATCGATATTGATAAAATGGAATTTACTTCATCTGATGTATTTAGTTCACCAACTGATATTAGAAACTCTTTGCGTTGGACAGGAATTATTTCTTCAAAAATAAATAATTTAGATATTGCTTCATCAACTGGAGTTCATGATGGGAGAGCCGTTGTTAAGCAAATTTTAGCTGGAGCAAGTGCAGTTCAGGTTTGTTCTACTTTATATAAGAATGGTATTAATCATCTTGAAAGTATTATTAAAGAACTTGAAGAGTGGATGAGTAAGAATGGTTATGAAAGTATTAGTGAGTTTAAAGGAAAGATGAGTTATGATAAAATTGAAGATCCTTTAGTTTACGAAAGATCTCAGTTTATGAAATATTTCTCAAGCATACATTAAAAAAGAAAATCCCGCTATTCAGCGGGATTTTCTTTTTTATCTTTTATTATATTTATTAGCTCAAAGTATAAGGGCCTTTTATCTTCTTTTATATCTTCAACTGCATTCTCCAATTGTAACAAACATTTATCTGCTAATGCTTCATTTAATGTTTCAATTGTATCAATCACAGTGAACGCATCAAAAGCAAGTAGAAAATCTGCTTGAATAAAAACTTCAGTAAAGATTTCTACATAATTACTATAGTCAAGTCCGTTTTTCCAACATGCAGAAACTAGAATTGGCAATAATTCTTTGTAATCCTTATTCTCTATTGCTTTTACTATATCTAATGTGCATTCCTGTTCTTTCAGGTGTTCCAAAATCTTTATTATTTCATCACGAATCTCAGTCTCATCTGTAATGTTTAATAAACTAATTACTTCAGATAAAATATCTTTGTTTCCTTCCTTAGTTATGTATTGTAGAGTCTCCAACTGAAGAACAATATTCCCAGATTTTAGATTTTTTATAATTTCTTTGTTATTCATAATTTACAGTTCAAGTATTCTTAAAATAAGGTCGATTAATTCAACACAAAATTATAACAATTCTCAGTATTAATTGGTTATTCAACTTAATAATTCCTATATTACATCAAAAATATGCTCTTTTTTTTCGAACAATATTTCTTATATAGACATAAAAAATCTTGTGCATTCAAGTATTAGCGTGCTATGTATATTTTGTTTTTTAAAAAAAAGTGTTAATTTTACTACATATTGTTTTAAAATTGGTAACAATAAATAGATAGCTAACTATGAATATTAAATTATTACATCGAAAGACTTTATCTTTTTTAGCACTTTTGATAGCATTTGGCTTAATCGCTGGATGTTCTTCTGATAAGGATAAAAGCACGGATTCTGACGACCTGGTAACAATAGATTCTTTGGAAATTGATGAACAACTTATTCAGGATGTTAAAACCGTTAAAGAAATTTTTTATTCATTACCGTCGCCTCTCGAAACTGCGATGATTTTAAAACAGGCAGGTGCAAAATATAACGAGGAATTACTTAATCCAACAGAGAATACTTCAAGGTATGTTACTAATAAAAGTATGGCTTTAAATTTAGGTATTTATACTACAGACCTTAGCTATGCAAGTTTATTTGATCAAACACAAGCGACTATAAATTATATGAATGCTTCTAAAAAAATGGCAGAGGGATTAGGCATTTTGAATGCTATTGACGAAGACATTATTGAAAGATTAGAAGCGAATATTAATAACCGTGAAGTAATTATGGATATTATATCGGAAACAATAATGAACTCAAGTTCATTCTTCGAAGAAAATGATAGACAGGCAATGTCTACTATTGTTTTAGTTGGAGGATGGATTGAAGGTTTATATATTGCAACTAATTTAGTTGAAGCCGACGCCGATTTTAATAACAATGAATTGGTAAATCGAATTATTGATCAAAAACTTACTTTGAGTACCGTAATAAGTTTGTTAGATGAGAATTCAGATAATGAAGACGTACAAATGGTAATGGTTAATGTGAATGAACTAAAGAGAATTTTTGAAAAGATAGAAATTACATCATCAAAAATAGAACCTGTTACAGATGAAGAAACAAACGTAACAACTCTGAAATCACAGACAACAATTTCCATGAGTACGGCTACGTATAATGAGCTTAAAGAAAAAGTTAAGGTAATCAGAAGTAATTATATATTATAAAAATATCCTCTGTTATGAAAAGAATATACCAGACATTAATTATATTGACAATATTGGCTTTAGTACCTTTTTATGGTAATGCTCAATGTAAAAGTTTTGCTAAAAAGGTTTGTAAGTTAGAATTAACACCATATATACATGATGGTAATTTTAATGCAGCCGTATTAACCGAAGGCGAGGATGCTGAGCTATATAAGACATTTTATGCTGGCCAGAATTATAGAATATATATTTGCGGTTCTGATGCTTTACCTGATATTGAATTTCAAGTGTTAGATGTAAACAGAAATGTTTTATATGATAACAGAAAAAATGATTATTCGAGATTGTGGGACTTTAAATTGCAATCGAGTCAGCAACTTATAATTTCATTAAGGGTAAAGAACAGTGAAGAAGAAACAGATGAATTAATAAGTGGTTGTGTTGCTATTATGTTTGGAATTAAGGATGAAACAGATTAACTATTATAATTATTAAGATAGATAAAGCCTGTAAGTTTTACAGGCTTTTGTTTTATAGTTTAATTTAGTTTCTCTTTTAAAAATTTACCTGTATGCGATTCTTTACAATTGATTAATTCTTCAGGTACTCCTTCGAAAATAACTTTTCCTCCATTTTTTCCACCTTCCGGTCCTAAGTCTATAATCCAGTCGGCAGATTTTACTATTTCTAAATTATGTTCAATAATAAGCACTGAATTTCCTCTGGCAATTAAAGCGTTAAAAGCTTCTAAAAGCTTCTTTATATCATGAAAATGAAGTCCCGTTGTTGGTTCGTCGAAAATAAATAATGTTTTCTGTGTTGAGTTTTCCTTACTTAGAAAAGAAGCAAGTTTTACACGTTGGCTTTCACCTCCACTTAATGTGCTTGATGATTGTCCTAGTTTTATATAACCCAAGCCAACTTCGGCAAGAGGAGACAGTTTATCAACAATCCTTTTCTCCGTGGAGCCAGCTCCTTCTTTGAAAAACTCAATTGCCTCATTTACGGTCATCTCTAGTATATTAAAGATGTTCTTATCGCGATATTTTACTTCTAATATTTCCTCCTTAAAACGTTTACCTTGGCAATGATCGCAAACAAGTACAACATCGGCCATGAACTGCATTTCTACCTTTATCACACCTTCTCCTTGGCATTCTTCGCAACGACCACCATCAATATTGAATGAATAATGTGAAGCTTTATAATTGTTTATTTTCGATAATTGTTGACTAGCATATAACTTTCTAATTTCGTCATATGCTTTTAAATAAGTAACAGGATTCGATCTTGAAGATTTCCCAATTGGATTCTGATCAACAAACTCTATACTCTTAAGCTTGTTAATATCACCATCAATTTTTTCATATTTCCCTGTTTTCTCACCAGTTCCCATTATTATCTTACTAAGAGCTGGAGCGAGAATATTTCTTACAAGCGATGATTTACCTGATCCGCTAACACCTGTAATAACAGTCATGATGTTTAAAGGGAACTTTACGTTTATATTCTTTAAATTATTTTCACTTGCTCCTGAAATCTCAATAAAGTTATTCCACTTACGTCTTTGTTTTGGTACACTTATTAATTCTTTTCCTGTAAGATATTTAGCAGTTAAGCTTTCTTTGCTTTTTATAATTTTATTATAATCACCTTGAAAAATGATTTCTCCACCTAATCTACCTGCAAAAGGTCCAATATCAATTATTTCATCGGCAGATTTTATAATATCTTCATCGTGTTCAACAACTATAACCGTATTCCCAATATTTTGCAGTTCTTTAAGAACTTTAATTAATCGATAGTTATCTCTTGAATGCAAACCAATGCTTGGTTCATCAAGAATATAAAGAGAACCTACAAGACTGCTGCCAAGTGAAGTTGCTAAATTTATTCTTTGAGATTCTCCACCCGAAAGGGTAGATGATAAACGATTTAAGGTGAGATATCCCAATCCAACATTCATTAAAAAATCAATTCGATTATCTATCTCTATTAAAATTCGTTTGGATACATCTTTCTCGTAATCAGATAATTTAAGTTTTGTGAAAAATATTTGTAATTCATCAATAGGCATTAATACAAGATCCTGAAGAGATTTTCCATTAACTTTTACATACGAAGCTTCTTTTTTTAATCTTGTTCCTCTACAATCGGGGCAGGTGGTTTTTCCTCTATATCTTGAAAGCATTACACGATACTGAATTTTGTATTTCTGCTCTTCAAGATGCTCAAAAAAAGCATTTAATCCCCAGAAATGTTTATTCCCGGTCCAAAGAAGTTGCTTTTGCTCTTCTGTTAACTCTATAAAAGGTTTGTGTATTGGAAAATCAAATTTGTTTGCATTGTAAACCAAACGATTTTTCCATTCTTGCATTTTCTCCCCGCGCCAGCATGCAATAGTTTCTTGATAAATGGATAGTCCTTTATTTGGAATTACTAAATCTTCATCAATACCTATTATTTTTCCATAACCTTCGCATCTTGGACAAGCTCCAACTGGATTATTAAAACTAAAAGTATGTGTGTTTGGTTCTTCAAATTCAATTCCATCTGCTTCAAATTTATTAGAAAACTTTTCCGCAGGTTTTTTACCATCAATATCTTTAATTATACAGTAACCGTTTCCTTCAGAGAATGCTAGCTGAACCGAATCAGCAAACCTACTTAAAGAATCTTCATTGGTTTTAACACTAATTCTGTCAACTACTATATTAACAGGGTTTTTTATATATATTGCAGAAGAATCATCTAATAAGTCATTGATTTTAAAAATTTCATCGTCTTGCTCTATTCTTGCAATACCTTCATTGTGAAGCAAATGAATGTTTTCTTCAAGGCTTATTCCCTTTTTTAATTCAGCTGGAGCAAGTATTATGAGTCTTGATTTTTCTCCACAACTGGTAATATAATTGACAACATCGGTAATAGAATGCCTTATTACCTGTTTATTTGAAATAGGTGAAAAAGTTTTTCCTATTCTTGCAAACAAAAGTTTAAGATAGTCGTAAACTTCTGTAGAAGTACCCACGGTTGAACGTGGATTACGTGTGTTTACTTTTTGTTCAATTGCAATGGCAGGTGGAATACCCTTAATGAAATCAACATCGGGTTTATTTATTTTACCCAGAAATTGACGAGCATAGGAGGACAGACTTTCGACATATCTTCGTTGACCTTCGGCGTAAATAGTATCGAAGGCAAGAGAAGATTTTCCTGAGCCTGAAACGCCCGTAATTACAATAAATTTGTCGCGGGTAATTTTTAGATCAATGTTCTTTAGATTATGAACTTTTGCCCCTTGTATTTGAATATATTGTTCTTTATCTGGCATGAAAATTGAAAAATAGTACTCTTAAAGAATGTTAACAAAACTTAAATGATTTTGAAATAAAAGGAAATTTTCCTTACATTGCGTAAAATTAGTTTATTTAATTACTAACCCAAAACCGGGAGGATTGTTTATAGATTATACTTCTACCTTTTTTTAATACTTAAAAAAGGAGGTTGATTTGAGAAAATCACAACTTACCGATCATGAGCTTGTTAGAAAGTTTATAGACGGTGATCAAGCCGGTTTCGAAATCCTGATGAGTCGTCACAAAGATAAAGTTTATACTTATATCTTGTTAATGGTGAAAAACGAACATTTAGCTCAGGATATTTTTCAAGAGACGTTTATTAAAGTTGTTAAATCGTTGCATGCTGGCAAATATCAAGAAAATGGAAAATTTATTTCCTGGGTTGTTAGAATTGCACATAATTTGGTAATTGATCATTTTAGAAAGGAAAAGCAAATGAGAACTTTCTCAAATGACGATTATGAAACAGATATTTTTAATTCTGCAAGGTTTTCAGAAAAAACAATTGAAGAGGAGATTATAAAAGATCAAATTATATCTGATGTTAGAGTTTTGGTAGATTTTTTACCTGATGAACAGAAGGAAGTTATAATGTTGCGCCATTTCTTAGGGTTAAGCTTTAAAGAAATATCTGAGCAGACCAATGTAAGTATAAATACAGCATTGGGAAGGATGAGGTACGCATTAATTAATTTAAGAAAACTTGTTGAGGAGAAAAACTTAAGCTTAACACTTACTTAAATAAAAAAAGTACACGTAAAGTATAATAAAGGAATTCCCATGTGCGTTCTTTAATTGTAAAAACATTAAATATGCGTATGGGAAAAACTTTTACTCCGATTAATCTTCTTAGTTATAATGAAATAAGCGAATCAATATCATCTGATGTTGAGATGTATGATTTTAGTGAATTCGATCATATAATAAAGTTTATTGAAGAGAATACTAAAAAGATTCCTGATAGAATAGTTAATAATGTATTGGAATTTGCAAGAAACTATTCGTAAGATCAGATTTGATAATGTATAGAAGAGATGATATAAAATATCATCTCTTTTTTTTGTAAAAAAACTTGACTTGTGTTTAAAAAAGTTATATTATTGTGATATCATAATGATATCAAAAATTAACTTTAAAATAAACGATCATGAAAGACGAGAAAACATTTTCAGCAGCACCAGGTTTTTTGATGCTATTTTTGGAACTAATAATTACTGGAGTAGGAATATTTGGATTGATATTTATACATAATCCTTGGTTTGTAGCTCTTATTATAATTGGTATTTTTATGCTTATTGGACTTGTAATTGTTAATCCAAACGAATCAGTGGTTTTGGTTCTTTTTGGAGCATATAAAGGTTCAATTAAGGAAAACGGGTTTTTCTGGATAAATCCTTTTTATACTCGTAAAAAAATATCTTTAAGAGCTCGAAACTTTGATAGTGAACCAAGTAAGGTGAACGATAAAGTAGGTAATCCTATTAAAATCGGAGTTGTTTTAGTATGGAAAGTAGAAAATACATATAAAGCGGCTTTTGAAGTAAATGAATATGAGCACTTTGTTGTTGTTCAGAGCGAAGCAGCATTGCGTAAGCTAGCTGGAAAATATCCTTACGATAATTTTGAAGATGAAGAGGCAGAGATTACTTTAAGATCTGGCGTTGAGGAAGTAAATCATGAGTTGGAAAAAGAAATTGTAGAGAGACTTGAAATTGCTGGTATACATGTTATTGAGGCTCGTATAAACTATATTGCATATGCTGAAGAAATTGCTAGTGCAATGCTAAGAAGACAGCAAGCTACAGCTGTTGTTGCAGCTCGACATAAGATTGTAGAAGGTGCAGTGAGTATGGTGGAAATTGCCCTAGAGCAATTATCAGGAAAAGAAATAATTGAAATGGACCATGAAAGCAAAGCTGCAATGGTTAGTAACTTAATGGTTGTTCTTTGCTCTGACGAGTCAGCAAGACCAGTAGTAAATACAGGAACTTTAAATCATTAAAAATTATGTCTGCTAAAAAATCTTTTGTACTCCGGCTTAATGAGGATAAAATGAAAACCTTAGAAAAGTGGGCTGCGGATGAATTCCGGAGTACAAACGGACAGTTAGAATGGATAATTACAAAAGCATTGAAAGATGCAAAAAGATTAAAAAAGACTGATTCGTCAAAAACTGAAACAGATTAAATACCACACAATGGAAAATGAAAAATCTTCACTTGAAATTTTAAGAGACGTTGCTAAAAGAGCAGACTGGGAAATAGACGTTAGTGTCGAAAAACAACACTTTAGAGCAGGAAATGATGTTAAAAAAATCGTAATTCGAAACTTTGAGTTTAAAGATGCATATTTTGTTTCTTCACATTCTATGAATTCAGATAAATATAGACTTTATAGTGGTGTTTTTTATCCGGTTCGAGGACTTGATTCATACAAATTACTGATTAGAAAAAGAGATGCAATGGATAAATTGAGTTTTCGTAAAGATAAGTTGAGATTTAAAATTGGGAGTAGCAGTTTTGATTCAAAAGTATTTATCGAAACAAACAATGATATAGAGACTCATAAGTTATTAAGTAGTTCTAAAATTCAGACAGAAATTGTTGAATTTCTAAACTTTACTGATCGACTGCAGATAGGAATTAATGAAATTAATCCTGATTTGAATAAGGAACTCTCGGGTAAAAGCTACTTGTCGGTTTTTATGTTTATGGAATGGATGCTTGATAAAGAACTAATTGATAAAGCATTTAAATTAAGTGAATTGTTAAAAAGTAAGTTTAATTAAAATAATTACTTATGTATAAAAATTATAAATACACATGTCCAAAGTGTAATGGTCGACAATATGAAGTAGGCGAAATTCGTACTACCGGAAGTTTTATGATGAAACTTTTTAACATTCAGAACATAAAATTTACCACAGTAACTTGCTCAAAATGTCAGTATACCGAGCTTTATAAAACTTCAAGTAATAAGTTTGGAAACGTTGTAGATTTCTTTACTAATTAATTTTAAAAATCTTGTGAAAAGTATTTTTAAAAAGAATCAGGTTCTTCTTTATGGATTTTGATTATTTTACATTCGATTATTTCATGGAAGTTGGATAAAAACAGTGAAGGAACACTAGCTTTTTTATTTTCACAGCTTGCCTATTATATACCAGCTATTTTAGTTTTACTTTTTGTGTTAATTAATAAGTCTAAGAAGGAAGTAGTAGGTTTTTAGCCTATTTTACCATCTATAGTCATACGCATTAGTTGTATGAAAGCAAAAGAAAGCAATTTGAATATTTATAGATTAAATTAAATAATTATGAAAAAAAAGAGACAAATTGGGATACTCGTATTAGGATTAGTGATAATCACAAGTCTTACTCAGTGTAAAGTGACACAGAAGAAGGAATTGAATCTACAATTAGATTCCTACTTTCAGCAAGTATATAATCAATCAGAAGCTTTAAATGGAGCCAGTAAGCCCGGGTTCTCTGTAATAATTACAAAGAAGGATTCTATCATATACAAAGGGAATTTCGGTTCTGCTGATTTAGACAAAAAATCGCCAATATCTGAATCTACAATTTTTGATATTGCATCGGCTAGTAAACAATTTACAGGAATGGCAATAGCTCTTTTGGAAGAAAAAGGTGATATTAACATAAATGATAAAATCATTAAATATCTGCCGGATTTGCCTGAGGTTATTAGTGATATTACAATATATCAACTTGTTCATCATACCTCTGGCATTAGAGATTGGCCAACTCTATTTGCATTGAAAGGATGGCAACCCGAAGAGCCACTTACATTAGAGGATATTTATCAAATTCTTAAAAAACAAGAAAGCTTAAATTTTAATCCTGGCACTGAATTTTCTTATAGTAATTCAAATTACAATCTTTTGGCTAAAATTATAGAAGTAGTTACAGGTACATCTTTTGAAAGTTGGGTTCATGATAACATATTTGTTCTTTTAGGAATGGAGAATACTTACTATGTTGGAAACAACAATTCAGAAGAAAATGTAGCAGCAAATTCTTATACTTTTGATGGAAATGATTACCTTCCTTTTTCAAATAATCTCAGGGCGCCTGGATCCAGTTCGCTTATGAGTAGCACAGTTGATATATCAAAATGGTTAATAAACTTTAATAACAAAACGCTGGGTGGAGATGGTGTTTACAACATTATGACCCATAAAGGCAACTTAAACAATAGCAAAAACATAGATTATGGCTATGGTTTAAATATAACTGAATTAAAAAACAAGAAAGCTTATGTTCATGATGGAGCCTGGGGAGGCTACAGAGCAGGAACAGTGTATTTCCCTGAAGAAAGTGTTGGTGTGGTTATTTTAAGCAATAATGGAACATTACATCCCAAAACAATATTTAATGACATTGCTGATATTTTATTTGGTGATGAGACCGGGAAGAAAACAAAAGAAAGTGAGTTTACTGAGCAAGAAATAAACGCTGAATTTTTTGCATTGTGTGCCGGCAAGTACCAACAGGTTGATGACAAGAATAGTTATCTGACTTTTTTTAAAGAGGGTGATGAGTATTTTTTAAATATGTATAATAGAACTGTTAAATTATATGCCAAATCAGATTCTGTATTTTTTATAAAAGAAGCTAAAGCTGAATTTGTATTCCATTTAAAAAATGGTGAGGTAAATAGTCATACGCTTAAACAAAAAGGAAATAGTTATTTAGCATTAAAAGTTGAAGAAAACAAAAAAGAGGCAAATATCAATTACGATAAATTGACTGGTACTTACCTCTCAAAGGAACTTGATGTTGAGTATGCAGTAAAATATGAAGACAATGAATTGAAAATTCATAGTGGAATATTCCCGATAGAAATTATTCTTGAAAATTCAGAAGATTTGACATTTAAAAGTAATTCAGGCTTGATGCAATCAATTTCATTTATAGAAGAAAACGGAGTGATTATAAGCCTTGTAATAAATAATCCAAGAGCAAAGAATATAATATTTGAAAAGAGAAACAGATAATATTAAACCGAAATAATGACTAATATTTTAAGAAATTTTTCGATACTCTCATTCTGTCTTTTAAGCAGTATGATTATAAATGGGCAAACTGAAGAAATAGTTACCTTAGAGGCTGAAGATTGTAATATTGAAGGAACTTTATTAATTCCTGATGTGAACGAGAAAGTTCCAGTTGTTTTAATTATTGCTGGATCTGGACCTACCGATAGAAATGGAAATAATAGCCAGACTGGCGATAACAATTCTTATAAAATGCTGGCTGAAAGTCTTTCTGAAAAAGGTATAGCTTCATTAAGGTATGATAAAAGAGGAATTGGTAAAAGTTCTGATAATATAGTAGATGAAAAAGATCTTCGTTTTGATCATTTTATTCAAGATGCAGAATTGTGGGTAAGGAAATTGAATAAGAATAAGCGCTTTAATGAGATTATTGTAATTGGCCATAGTCAAGGTTCTTTAATTGGGATGATTGTTTCACAGAATAAGCATGTTGATAAATTCATTTCAATAGCAGGAGCAGGGAAATCGATTGATAAAGTTTTAAAAGAACAAATGAAAGCTCAACCTTTATTTGTTAAAGAAGCAGCTAATCCTATAATTGATAGCCTAAAAGCAGGAGATACGGTAAAAAATGTTCCACAGTATTTAAATAATCTTTTTAGAGAAAGTATACAGGGATATTTAATTTCGTGGATAAAATTTGATCCCGGTGATGAAATTGCTAAGCTAAAAAAACCTATATTAATTCTACAGGGAACAACAGATATTCAGGTAAGTTTGCAAGATGCAGAACATCTAAAGCTTGCTAATCCAAGTGCAGAAGGTTTAAAGATTGAAGGAATGAATCATATTTTTAAGGATGTTGAAATGGACAGATTTAAAAATCTAGCAACTTATAGTAATCCCGATTTACCTTTAAATGTTATTCTGGTTAGTTCAATTGTTGAGTTTATTAAAAAATAATATAAATCTATTCAGATTAAAAAAGCCACAAACAATAGTTGTTTGTGGCTTTGCTTTTTTATTTATGTATTTATTTAATAATTATTCTTTTAGTAAGAGTTTCTAAATCACTTTTAAAGTTTAGCAGGTATATACCTTTTGGTAAATGTGATAAGTCAATTTGTTCTTCAGCTTGCATAATATTTAATTGCGATGAATATACGTTTTTACCCAACATATCAATAACAGAAAGTGTTTCAAATGTATTCTCAGAATCTTTTTGTATTTGTAAAATACCACTACTTGGGTTTGGAAAAACCTTAATGTTAGAATTGTTTACAATCTCTTTTATAGTTGTATTCGTATCAGTTTCTCTATCCCAATTTATAAAATTAATAATAATTTGTTGAATATTCTTATCAGAAAAATGTGGTTTTGATTCATAATTTCCTGAATGATGAAATCCTAATACTTTTCCGTTTCCAAATTCTCGTACAACAACGGCATCATTTGTTTCATCTTTCATTAATACGACACAAGTATCTGTTTCAAAAACATGTGCTGAACCAATATTTTTGTTTCCATCAATTATTTCAAAATCGGAAACGCCATCAAGAACAGGATGTGAAGATTGTTCAGTAACTTTAACATAGTTAATACTCCCAGTGCTTCCCGTTGATCTGTCTAACAATATTAAATCCTGCATTTTGGTCATTCTTCCATTCGAAATTTCATAACCATTCCATTCTGCACCAATATAATAACCTTCATTGTTTTCAACAAAATCAACTAGTGCTAATTGACCAGTATCCGGCATTTCTTCACCATCATCATAGGTTGTTCCGTTTAAATGAATTACAATATCAAATCCTTCGAGTGAAGGATTTGAATTATCCCATAAAGATTCTGATACATCACTAAATGCTACATCAAATCCTTCATCTATTAAGGTGTCTGCTAACGATACTGTGAGTTCGTTTGTAGGAGAATCATCATAAATAATTAAAATATTCTGTGCTTTTATTACCGAAAAAGTTGACATAAATAATATAAATGCAAACAATTTTATTGCTTGCTTAAAAAAAGTAATTTTTCTCATCATTGTTTTTTAGGAATTTAAATTTAACGTTTAATGAATTGTTTAAAATAAAGGTAATATTATTAATCAAAAAGCAAGTAAGTTTTTGCATTTTTTATCTGTATTACCAATATTTATGCAAGGAAAGTATTTTTATGCTCTCTCGGGAATATAATCCCAATATTCTAATTCTTTTATTTCTTTTATCATTCGTGTTCCACCATCGTGTAATAATACAATTCGGGTAGAAAGATCAACTATATTTCTGTAGTCGTGGTCGGTAATTACAAAGCCTTTGTTTTTTGATTCTTCTTTAATTAAATCTTTAATTTCCTCTCTGTAAACAGGAGCAACGCCATTAAACGGCTCGTCAATTAAAATGAATTTTGCGTTTGAGTAAATAATTAAGAGTATTTCAACTAGTCTTTTTTCTCCACCCGAAAGCTCCTTGCTCTTTTGATTTACTAAATGTTTTATATGCGAATTTGAAAGTATTTTTTCTGCATTTTCTTTATCACAAAAAGTATGAATTATTTTTTTTATACTGAGGTGATTTGGTAAAAAATTATTCTGAGGTAAGTAATTTACAAGCTTTCTGTTATCGTATAAACCACTGATAATCTTATTGCCAATTTTTACAAATTTCCTTTCTGAGCTTATTGCACCAAATATTATTTTTAATAAAGTTGATTTTCCGCATCCGTTCTTTCCAAGCAGACCAATAATTTCACCTTTTTCGCAAGCTAAAAAAATATCGGTTAAAACTTGTTTTGTACCGTAAGATTTAATTACGCTATCGACATGCAAATTGCTCATATTATTAGAAGTATTAATCCGATTGTTAGGCTTAACAGAACTGTAGAAACCCACAAAGTAATTTTGCTTAAGCCCAAGTTGTAGTAAAAATAATATTCGTTTGTGTTTCGCACCTCGTATACAAAGAAATGAGTAAGAGGAGCACAAAATATATAAGCTAAGCCAAAGACTTTATGCGAGAACACTGTTCCTGATATAAAAGTACCCACCAATGCTATCAAAACAGACATGGCTACTGAAGTAATTATTAACTTTCTATAAAACAACCAAATACTTTTAATTATGCGCATACTAATAATATCTATTTACTAATAACGGCTTGTTCCAGGAATTAGTGTGGGGTATTTTTTAAGATTAATGTATTAAAGGAAATTCAAATTGTCATATTCAGTGCAAGCTAAATATTTCAGTTTTAGTATATATTCTTCTCCCGATTGTTATTGGGAGAAGAATGACAGTATTTAAAAAGAAATCACAAGCGAAGACCCTTGCGCCAAGTATGGTTATTGTATAATAGTTCAATGTTACTACTTGAATGCTAGCAGTCGTTATTTTAGATTTAAATTATTTCTCAAACTACTCTCAATTTTTTTCATCAACATTGGTAGTTTTTTTGGAAGACGTTCATCCATTATTTCAATCAATTTATCCCATCCTTCTGGTGGGTTTTGTGATGTACTATAAATATGCCATTTCCCAATATCTTTCCTTATTGATTCTATTGTAATATATATTTCTTCAATTGTATCAATATCATCATTATCTAAAAATAATTTTACGCACATTACATTATAATTGAAATCTGTAAATTTTCTACTTATATTTTCCTTTATTTTTTGAAATATTTTAGAATTGTGTTCACCAAACTCAGTCTGATAAAGATACTCTGTTAGAGCAATTTCCAGTTGTTGATAGCTTTTATAAAATTCTTTTAATTCTAATATTTTGTTTTCTTGTAATCTTGAAAATGTAATTTCTTTTTTTCTTAACCAAAAATCAGTTAAAGACTTGATAATGTATCCAATAAGGCCAAATAGAATAGTTATTTGAGCCCAATTCTCAATTAATAATTCATACCATTTTTTTTCCATACCATTAAAATTAGAGCATAACTAATCTATTTCTTACAAAACCTTTTTCTCCTCAATATAATCATTAACCAACTCCTCTAAAATATCTAAAGGAACTGCTCCATTTTTGAGTATAACATCATGAAAATCTTTAATGTTGAACTTATCTTGTAGTTCTGTCATTGCATGTTCTCTTAACTGCAATACTTTTATCATTCCAATTTTATAAGAACAAGCTTGTCCTGGTGTAACAATATATCGCTCAATT
>Ga0209692_10001310_pt1 | contig 35225 bp, 32 predicted proteins | sample tdDd472_FD_187129 | JGI IMG/M metagenome (GOLD analysis project Ga0209692, IMG submission 187129) | Marine sediment microbial communities from the Atlantic coast under amendment with organic carbon and nitrate - tdDd47.2 (SPAdes)... | ecosystem: Environmental > Aquatic > Marine > Coastal >...
CAGATAGTGGCTGTCGGGGATGTATTCGGGAACAGAATTGCCTGTTCCCAATGCATAACCACCTTTCTCCGATGATCTTTCAAGCATAGTCATTGCTCTCTTATATACGTCTTCTTCCGAATGGGATATGACGAAATCAACATCGAGGCCACCTAATACAGCTATTCTGCCATTGTATTCCTCATAAGCCTCTTCCACAGGTTTGATACTATCTTCATATGAGTGTTTAGCATCATAACCGAGATCTTCGATTATTGTTTCCATAATATTGGGATAGAGATTTCCGCAGGAGTGAAGAATAGCGGGAAGCCCGGCTTCATGGATGATCTTCGTAATTTTCCTATGCCAGGGATACAGATACGTTTTCATATGATCCGGCGACAGAAGGGGTTGTGTATTGAATCCCCAGTCATCATTGGAAATGATAGCTCCCACAAATGGATATTCTCTGATTGTTTTGTAATATTCGCAGATGATGCTACCGACTCTGTCGAAAACGGCTTTTACCAGTTCAGGATCATCAAACAGTTTTAAACAAAGAGTTTCATAACCCATTAGCTCGATAACATTTTCCTCAACACCGCCGGGACCGTCGGGAATGAGTTTCATGCCGTCGGGAATATAACCTGGAAGCTTGTCGAGATAGGATAGATCAACATTCTGCAGGGATGGCCAGGGAAAGTTTTCGAAAGTTTCCCAGCTGTCTATGGATCCTGTATTCAGAGATACCGACTTGGTTTTATGCCTGTCGAGTACCTCAAAAGTAAAATCCGGCGGCGATGGAAGGAAAGCGTGATCGTAACCGGCATTTTTATAAGCGATGATATTTTTCACATAGGTAGAGATCGACCTGTCATCAGGCACTTTCTCATCTCCACAAAGAAGATCGTATAGGCGATCATTCATAAAATATTCCCATAAAACAGGTCTGTCTGGTTTTCCTTTTTGAAGTACAGTTTTTAATTGGCTGAAGTCCGGTTCTCTTGAACCATCTGGTATCCACATAATTTTCTCCTCTACTTCTATTTTAAAGGCAATAGCATATTGCAACAGGGGAAGAGAGAATAAAAGGTGTCCATTTCGATACAATTCGACTACAATTAACTATGGATGATGATACACTTCCCATGCCGGGATATGAAGCGGTTACCGATGTTTTGGAGTGGTTGAGTCCCTATGTGCGGCAATGCGGTAATGCTCCCAGGGGACTATGGAAAATTGAAAACAGGAAACTGCTCGATTATCTACTTGTCTATATCAGAAAGGGGGAAGGCTGGTTTACTATCGGCAGCAACAGTTACGAAGCCCTGCCCGGCGATCTGTTCTGGATTCCTCCGAATACGCTGCACTCTATGGAGAGCCACAGTCCCGTCATGATCTGTCCTTATATTCATTTTGATCTGATTTATCGATATCCCCATAGCCACTGGGAGTTTTCAGTGCCCTCGGGCACGAGAGATTTATCACTTTACGGAAATCTCAAGCATCCCGACATTCCCGAGTCCTCCTTCTCTCCCTTGTCAGGGCGATACCGTATATACAACCATAAGCCGGTTGGATTGTTAATTGACCGGATTTGCAGAGAAGCTGCCATCGCACATAAAGCCCATACAATAAGTATTTCCGGTCTTTTGATGCAGATCTTCGGAGAACTGTTTAAAGGAATTGAAGAACCATCAGTTTCCAATCGGGACAGGTATGCTCCTGTCATGGAATCTGCAGCTGCCTATATTCAGCAAAACATTCAAAATAACCTTTCTGTGGAAGAACTCGCTGAAAACAGTAGTCTTTCCATAGCTTATTTCAGAAGATTATTTAATATGCATTTCGGAATTTCTCCGGCACGATACATTCGTCAAATGCGAATAGCCCGTTCCAGGGATTTAATGACCTATACTGATTATAATCTCGGTGAAATCAGCATTCGCTGCGGATATTCCGATGTCCACAGTCTGTCAAAAGCCTTTCGTCAGGTCGTTGGACTCAGTCCGAGAGAATATAGAAAATTCGGCAAAAACCTCATTGATACTGACGGCAGGGAAAAAAGTTACCCCGGTTAAATCATCTGCAATGTTAAGAAGGTTGTCTCTTTTACAGAGACAACCGATATTATCTATCCTTTTACCGAACCGGCAGTTAATCCTTTGATAAACTGTTTTGACATCAGCAGGTAAAGAACCATAACCGGAATTGCGGAGAGTGTCAAAACGGCTAATATCTTTGACCAGTCTGTCTGGTACTGGCCAAATAATCTGGTTACACCCAGTATAAGGGTTTTATGTTCTTCTTTATTGATGAATAGGAGTGGAAACCACAAATCATTCCAGAATGGCACAAGGTTGAATATGGCCACAGTTCCCAGAGCCGGCCTCAATAATGGCAGAATAATTGTGACATATATACGTGATCGTCTTGCTCCATCTATCACCGCAGCTTCAGTCAGTTCTTCAGGTATCTCCCTGATAAATTCTGTTAGAATAAAAGTTGCTATTGGCATTCCCATCGCTATGTATACGGGGAATAAGCTGTAATAAGTATTGAGCAAGTGTAGGCTGTTTATTATTTGAATCAGGTTTATACTTCCGATTCTTATGGGAATCATCATTCCCGCAATAAAGAACAGATATATCCAACGGGATAATTTGCTTTTCCAGTTTGCCAGAGAATAAGCGGCCAGTGATCCGATAATCAGAATTATGATAATAGATCCGATTGTCACTACAAGACTGTTCCTGAAATATACAAAAAAATCACTGTCTCTGAAAACAGATAGATAACTTTCTATATTCAGCTTCCGGGGGATCCCGAAAGGATCTTTGTATATATCGAGTTTGAATTTGAATGAATTTATAATCATTGTCCATATGGGGAATAGTACAATCAGAGTCCAGAAACTCAGTACTATATATGACACTGTAGGAGTATTACCCCTTTTTTTTCTTATATTAATCATTATTCATTTCCCTTTCTGGAGTCAGTCAAACGCATAATGAAAGCAACGCCGATTGCCAGAACCATAAATGTTATTGTCGCTATTGCTGCACCGATTCCCGGATCGGGTATACCCACAGGATGTTGTCCTGCAATACCCACTCTGTAGAATAAGGTCCCGAGTATGTCTGTTGAGAATTGAGGTGCACCATTGACATTGGCCATGGAGAATACGACATCAAAAGCGTTGAAGTTATTCACGAGAGTCAGAATGGCTATAATCCCGATTACCGGCTTTAACAAGGGCAGTTTTATATATCGGAATATCTGCCAGCTCGAAGCCCCGGCGATGTTAGAGGCTTCATACAACTCTTCGGGAATATTATTCAGACCTGCCAGAAACATCATTGTCGGCATTCCAACCCATTGCCATGATGAGACAAGACTGATAACAATCAAAGCCATTTTGGGATCTCCAAGCCAGGCCACATTGTGATTTTCTACTCCGATGTTTTTTAAAATGAGATTTATTGCACCCCATTGCGGATTCAGAATCAATTTCCACAAATATCCTGTTACAAGAATAGACAAGGTCGCAGGCAGAAAAATAATAGTTCTGTAGAAATCACTGCCTTTCAGGAATTTATTTGAAAGGAGGTTGGCAAAAAGAATACCCAAAACATTCTGTACCAGCATATGTACACCAAAAAATATCCATGTATGGGAAAAGGCTTTCCAGTATCTCTCCGATAGGCCGGCATTTGTAAATATTTTTATATAGTTATCAAAGCCTACAAATACACTGGTCTGAAATTCTTTATCGCTGAAGAAACTGAGCCTGATTGAATTGAATAAAGGAAAGGCCATAAATGCCGTAAAAAAGAACAGTGCGGGAACCAGATAGAGAAACCAGATAAATCCCCGGTTCTTTGTAAAAATATTGATATTGCTTTTCATATTATTAAGCATTACGTCCTCGTTTAAAGAGATTCCGGCCAGTGGTAAGTTACCGGCCGGAATGATTATTATTTTATCTTAAAATATTCTTCTACTGCGCAGGTGGATACCAGGTACTTAATCCATCTTTCAGTAAGTCTGCAGCTTGTGCGGGAGTCATAGTTCCATTGATAACACCGATTGAACCATTCATCATTAATGTATATCCGCTTGGCTCTCCACCAAGAAGCTTAGGCCATGGCCATCGTACATCAGTTCCTCTTCCCTTATTCATGGCCAGGAAGCTGTTCGCATGTACATCTTCTATAGTCACAGCATTATCGGACATTGGAAAGAAACCTGTAGGCAGTTGTGCCGCAAGAGCCTCAGCACCTTTTTTGCTGCCGAACCATTGAAGAAGAAGTTTTACTTCTTCAGGGTGGTCTGTTGCGGCATTCATTGCCATTCCAGCATCAGCATGGAAAGTAATATATTCTTTACTGCTTCCTGCCGGAGCCGGTGGAGGAAGGATATCCCACTGGAAATCAACATCTTTGAATGTTCCTATTGTCCAGGAACCATCGAAATACATTGCAGCCTGACCTGTTGCAAAAAGAGCGTTACTATCATTGTAGCTAAGTCCTTCAAACCCTTTTGGAAGATATGGTGTCAGAGATGCCATTGCTTCGAACAGGGCGACAACTTCCGGACCGTTGAACTCTTTTTCACCTTTGTCATAAGCTAATCGACCTTCGTATCCTCCGATGAAGTTGGGAGCAATACTCATGAATACAACTTCAGCTATATCCCATTCATCACCGAGAGCATTTGCCAGAGGAATATAACCTGCATCTTTAATTGTCTGGCAGATGTTGAGAAAATCATCCCAGTTTTCAGGAGCGGAAAGGTTCAATTCTGCAAAAATATCTTTATTATAGTATATTCCATGAGAAACAGCTGCGAAAGGGATTGCGAATGAAGTTCCATCTGCAGTAGCCCAGGGAGCTCTTGTCCCTTCATTATAGTTATCTTTAATACCTTCCAAATCGCTTACATCTGCAAAAAAACCGTCATTAAAAAGTTCTTCTCCAGTAGCAAATGATCTGGCATACATTACGTCTGGTCCAGTGCCGCTTGCCAGTTGCAATCTAAGTGTCGCATTGTAATCCGGTGGATTCGTCGGCTGAAAATCCACCTCAATATTAGGGTAGTCTTTTGAAAATTCCTGTAATACAGCTTTCATCTGCTGAACATCATCAGTTCTCCAGGATCCCATAGTCAATTTGACAACATCACCATCTGCCGAACCGGAATCCTGTGTTCCGTTAGCAAAAGAAAAGCTGATTGCCATTAGAAAAACAATTAATAAGCTAAGTACTTTTTTCATTGATATCTCCTTTTTTGATACTTGGTGGTAGTATAGAGCCGCTTTTTCATGGCAGATAGTTACATTTGTACTTAGATGAGTACTATATGAGTCACATTCTCAATTATAAAAAAATGTCTCCATCTCACCGGCTTTTCTGATGGCTTCTGCACGGTTTCCGACATCGAGCTTGGAGTAGATTAAGCTGATGTAATTTCTTATTGTCTGCGATCCCACGTGAATTTCAGAAGCTATCTCTTTATTGGTTTTACCACTTATCATTGATTTCAATATTCTTTTTTCACGACTGTTCAGCAGATTGTACCAGTAGGGAATTTCTCTTTTCAAATCCCGCGAAGCATTTCTGCTGCTGGAATATACATTATCAATCAGGTTTCCCGCGATATCGGGAGAAATTAAAATGGCACCTGTGCTCACAGCTCTTATAGACGATATCAGCATTTCCGGAGGAATATTTTTCAACATGTATCCTTCTGCTCCATTGTGCAAAGCCTCTTTGACATATTCATCATCTTCAAAAGTAGTCAGCATGATAATGTGGATTTCGGGATATTTCTCTTTGATCAGTTTTGTAGCGGCCACTCCATCCATCACCGGCATGCGGACATCCATTAGAATGATATCCGGTTTTAGATCGTCAACTTTTTCAATTGCTTCGCTGCCATTTCCAGCCACTCCGACTACTTTCATATCCGATGTAAGATTTTCTATTACTATTTTGAGACTTTCTAGAAAAAGCAGCTGATCGTCGACTAGTAATATGGTCATTCATTTTCCTCCGTAGATCCCGAATAGGGAATTTGAACTTTGATCGTGAAACCACTACTTATGGATTTAGTTTCGATCCGGCCATGTAATTTCTCAATTCTCTCTCTCATCCCTTTCAGTCCTATTCCCTCATTGATCTTGTCAGATCCTCTTCCATTATCCCAAATACTGACATAGAGTTTATCCTTTCCGATAAAAAGCGTGATTGTGATCATTGTCGCTTTTCCATGTCGAAAAGCATTTGTCAATCCTTCTTGAATCAACCTGTATATGGCAGAGTCTATCTGCTCACCTAATGTCATAGGAGTATTCCCAAAGTCGATAGAGACTGATACTCCAGTTATCTGCTCGAAAGTTTTAGTCAGTTTATAGATCAGTTTAGATCCGATTTCACTTCCAGGTGAAAAATCCCTTAATTTTCTAAGAGCATGACGGGCATCGTCCATTCCCTCCCGTGTTTGCTTCTGCGCCTGTAAAAGCAAGGATTCCATTTGATGAGATAAGTTCTGTTTCATACTTAAGGCTGCCTGAATAATCATTAACTGGTTCGTTAATGTGTAGCCAATGATATCATGCATCTCACGGGAGACTCTTTTTCTTTCATTTTCTATAGAGTTGTACTCAATCGATGCAGCATAACTCTGAAAATCGAGATTTATTTTTGTAAGCTCTTTTACAGCATAATCAAGTCTCAATAGATCCTGTGATTTCTGTTCTGAAGATAGTGATATTTTTTTAATGGAGTATGAGATAAACAATATAAGAAAAGTAATAAAAAGCATGAACAAAAGACTGTGTTTATCGGCTTTCTCCAATTCACTTCCCCAAATATTTACCGGTTTCTGATTGAGAAAAGTGATCAGAATAAATAGGATGGAAATCGGTGCACCATAATATTGAGGCAGATAAAAAACAGTTTCCATAATGATGGATATGAGCAGTATAATCTCAATTCCGAGATATTCTCCCAACGGGTATCCTATAAGTAATAGGGATAGAAATTTCAAAGACAGTAGAAACAATATGTACTTTTTTATAAAAGGTAGAAGCAGAGAAAGAGAAATTGAGAAAATAAGCAGTATATAAAACTGAATATGCCAGTGGACGGGAACTGTAAAACTGTCTTTTAAGTATATGTAATCCAGGTAAACAAAAATGTGGGCAGCAGCTGAAATTACAAATAGTAAATACTTAACACCGGGTTTTTTAATTGACATATGAGAACAGTGTATAGTAATAAATGTGTTATGAGAATTAAAAAAAGACTGCTCTAGGGCAGTCTTTTTTTCAATCCTTTAATCTCTTCGAGCAACATCAGAGTTCTCACAGTTCCTTTGAGCCTGGCCATAAAAAGATTGGAATCGAATGGTTTTATTATGTAATCATCAGCACCTATAAGAAGAATATTGGAAATGGTCTTATAGTTTTTAATACTGGAAATGGAAATGATTACATTGTCAGTCGATTTTTCTCTCACTTTCATAATTACCTCATCTCCGGATACTTCCGGAAGAATCAGATCCAGTATGTAGATTGAGTACAACTTACTGGAATTGAGAAGATCCTTTGGATCTTTGAAATAATCAACTTTGCTGATTTTATTTAAAGTAAAAATATTCTTAATGACATTGAGGCTCACCTGACTGTCATCTAAAACAGCGATATCCATTTCCCGTATCTTGGAAATCTGCTTGTCTTCTTTTAGAATCGACTGCACATAACGGTTGAATCGATCGAAGGAGATATCTTTTTTATGAATAAAATCAACAACTCCCAAGCTGAACATTTTCTCATAAGTTTCCATTGAATCACTTGATGAGATAACCATAACGGGAATGATATTGAACTGGGTCCGTCTCAGTTTCTCTATAAAATCCTCACCGGAAGTATCTGCCAGTTCAAGGCCAGTGATAATCAGATCAATTTCTTCATTTTTCAGGATCTCCAGAGCATTTTCTGAACTATCCGCTTCAAAATGGACCAATCCCGACTGGGCTGCTATATCTTTTATGACCTTTCTGAAAAAGGATCCACGCTCTACATGTAATATATTTATCATATTATATAGTTTCTTTTATTTTATTCGCATCATCAAGTAAAATCACATTTGGTTTGTGATTCTGTGCCTCGTCCATGTCGAGAGAACAGTAGGTACAGATGATCACTTTATCTCCCTTATGAGCCAGTCTCGCAGCCGCTCCGTTTAGGCAGATCTCTCCCTCTTTGCCATTTATGATATATGTAGTTAAACGAGCTCCGTTCGTGATATTCAGAACGTCCACTTTCTCATATTCGAGCATACCCGCGGCTTTGTATAATTTCGGGTCAATGGATATGGATCCCTCGTAGTTGAGATCTGCGTCAGTAACAGTTCCTCTATGTAATTTTGCTCTCAGCATTTCTATTTTCATTGATTGAGCTCCTGTGCTTTGAAAATACCGTCCAGTACCAGATCCGGTAAAATCTCATCGAATACGCCTGACTCCCGGAATAATCCTGAAAATCCCCCTGTGCCGATAATAAGCGGTTTTTCACCTTTAAAATTCTCTTTTGTTATTTCTTTCGTTATCTCTTTGATAATTCCCAGGTTTCCGTAATAAAGACCGGACTGAATACTCTCTATGGTCGTTCTGCCACAGGTTCTACTGGGTTTGATGATCTCTACTTTCGGCAGCTTGGCTGTTCTTTCCTCAAGAGCCTGCATGGCGATTTTCATCCCCGGCACTATGGCTCCGCCGAGATATTCCCTGTCTTTAGTCAGAACTTCAATTGTCGTGGCTGTACCAAAATCGACGATGATGATATTTTTATCGGGAAATTTTGTATAAGCTCCGATAGCGTCGGCGATACGGTCGGCTCCCACCTCCCCGGGATTGGTGTATTTGATTTTCAACCCTGTCCTGGCTCCCGGTTTGAGAGAGAAGGGCTCAATTCCAAAATAGTGGCGGCAGCTGTTGTTGATCGAATGGTTTACATCGGGGACAACGCTGCAGTAGGCAATCCTTTTTATTTCACCGGGATCAAATCCGTTTTCTCTGATGGCAGAGCGCAGGAATATCCCGATCTCGTCGGAAGAGATCCCTTTGTTCATCACTTTTCTGAACCGGTAGATTACTTTATTCTCTTTGTATATTCCCCCGTATAACTGGGTATTTCCAATATCAAGACACAATATCATTTTAGTGTAGTTCTCCTTCAATCAAACTGTACAAACGGTCAGCCATTTCGTCTTTGGTCTCTGTTCTGTATAAAAGACTTCCATCGGAAATATATATCCTGGCAGGGTGTTTATCTTTTGTAATATCTCTCAGGTTATTCTGAACAACGAAATTAACTTTCCCCGACTGCAGAAGCCTGGAAACAGCCCGCTCCATCTCTTCTGTGGAATCGGTGTCAGTTAATTTGAAACCTGTAACTATCAATTCTCTGCCCGATTCACTGTATTCTTTCAATCGGTCGAGTATTTTATAATTTCTTTTCAGATGAAGATTGAGACTGTTGTCGGAGCTGAGTTTTCCACTGTTCTGCGGCGTCAGTCTTTCTCCGCTTTCGGTTTCGATGTACTCAACGGAAAAATCACTAACAGCAGCCAGATGAATCAGAGCATCAAACTTTTCAGATCCCAGAAGAGATTGTATTTTCTCATCGAGATCCTTAAAACTGATAAAGCTCTCCAATTTCATTTCTACTTCTGGTGTGAGGGCCCTGTGTCCGTGCAGCAACGTAACATCAGCTCCCCGTTCGGTGAGTCTTTCGGCAATTGCCACACCTGTACGACCAGTGGAGAAATTGCTTATATATCTGACACCGTCAATGGGCTCTTCTGTTCCACCGGAAGTGATGAGTATCTTCATAGAGCTTCCACAATCATTTTTGCCATATCCTCCGGTTCGGGGGCACGCCCTTTTCCCACCGTTCCGCAGGCTAACACACCTTCAACGGGATCAATGATTTTCGCACCCCATTCCTTGAGCACTTTCAGGTTTTCAACTACTGCAGGGTGCTGGAGCATATTGATATTCATAGCCGGACATATCCAGTATGGTTTTCTGAAATTGTTCGACAGGAAAATTGCCGACAGAAGATCTTCTGCCAGTCCCGTTCTCAATCTCGCAATGGTCGTTGCAGATGCCGGATAAAGGATAATCAGATCTGCCCACTCTGAAAGATTTATGTGGGGGATCTCATATCCGGGATTAAACATATCAGTTAACACCGGCTCTCCTGTAATGCCTTCAAGCGCAGCAGGCCCTATAAATTTCAGAGCACTTTCTGTTGCTACCGTTTTTACATTATGCCCTTTCTTTTTAAGAGCCGATGCCAGTGATGCCGCTTTATAGGCGGAAATTGAACCACTTATGCAAATTAAAATATTAGATTCTGACATTGTCTATTAACCTCACTTCTCCCAGAAATACAGCACCGAATATCCTGTTGTCTTTAATCTTCAGATAATCAATAACAAATCCTGAATTTTTCAATATGTTTTTCATCACTCCAACGTCAACACCTGATGATATTGTTTTATAGAAGAGGGGAGCGATCTCTTTCTGCTCTTCTGTCAGCCGTTTGTTCCTGGAACTGAGAGCCAGCCCGCTCTCTTCTCTGATCAGAGGACATGAAATAATCTCAGTATCAATAAAAAACGCTTCAGTCATCCTTTTTATCAGCTGATACTGCTGCCAGTCTTTTTCTCCGAAATATGCCTTAGTCGCCTTGGTGATGTTGATGAGCTTCATAACGACTGTGAGCACTCCATCAAAATGCCCCGGCCTTGCTGTTCCGCAGAGATCGTTGGAATAATCTGTCTCCATCAGTTTATACCGATAGGCATCGCGATAGAGATCTTCATATTCGGGGTAGAGCAGGTAATCGACACCGGCAGTTTCCAGTTTCGCCACATCATCTTCCCAGGTAACAGGGTAATTGCTCAGGTCATCGGGATTGTTGAACTGAGTGGGATTCACAAAAATCGTCGCCGCGGTCACATCATTTTCTGATGTAGAGGTTTTAATAAGGCTCATATGACCTTCGTGCAGAGCTCCCATTGTGGGAACCAGGCCGATAGTCTTTTCCTCTTTTACCAGATTTTTAAATATGCTGATCCACTGATCGATAGACTTGATGATAGTCATCAGATGTAGCTCTCCTTATCTGCGGGAAACGATCGCTCTTTGACTACGTTATCGTATTCATTGAGAGCATTTTTTATGGTATTGAATCCATCCATAAACGATCTTACAAATTTGGGGTGGAATTTATTGTTCAATCCAAGCATATCCTGTAGAACGAGGACCTGTCCGTCACAGCTGTTTCCAGCGCCGATTCCGATAGTGGGGATACTCAATTTTTCAGATATGATTTTACCGATTGAAGCGGGAATGCATTCGAGTACAATGGCAAAACAGCCGGCTTCTTCCAGAGCCATTGCATCGTCTATCAGCTCTTTTGCTTTTTCATCGGTTTTACCTTGAACCTTGTATCCTCCCAGCTGATTTACAGACTGAGGTGTCAAACCGATATGGGCCATTACAGGTACGCCGGAATCAACGATGTGACTGATAATATCATCATGTCCGGAGATCCCTTCGAGCTTTACGGCATTGGCACCGGCACGCATCAGCTTCTCTACTGTATCCATTGCGGGAACCAGTCCTTTTCTGAAGCTCAGGAAGGGCATATCGCTTATGATAAAAGAGGTCGGTGCTCCCTTCCGAACAGCTGCAGTATGGAGAGCCATTAAATCAGCATCAGCGGGGATAGTGCTGTCATGGCCATGCATGGTCATTGCCAGGCTATCTCCTACGAGAATACAATCCATATTGGATTCTTCAATGATTGCGGCGCTCCAACTGTCATAACAGGTCATCATTGATATCGGTTTATTTTCATTCTTGTTCTTTTTAAAATCTAGTATGGTCATTGTCTTTCTCCATTCAGGACAGTTTCGGCAAAAGAGCGGTAAACATTCTGATAAAGGTCACCTTCCAATGCGTTCATGTTTCGCACAATTGTAGCTTCATCTTTTCTGGCCAGAGGTCCGGTCAGGGCATCTACCCAGTTTGTCTTCAGATTTTCAAAAGTCTGCTCCATATAGGGAATGAGCAACTCTGAATTGAGCTCCAGTTTATCCTGGAAATCAGTGAAAACTTTCTGCCACAACATCGTTGTGAAATTTCCACTTAAGACGCAAAGGCTGTGATAAAGGGATTTTTTCCCGAAGTCCATAGCCTGAGATCGATTGGGCAGCTCGGGAAGAATATCTGCCAGAGATACTTTTCCCTTTTCATGGATAAAGGGAATCGATTGATACTTTTCCAGAGTGTACAATTCATTAGAGAAAGTCATTAAAGGATGGATGGAGGGGATGTCCTCCACATAGAGACTACCTGAAAAGTGAATGGGATTCATATCTTTCAGACCGGGGTGATCTTCGATAAAACCGGAAATGGCATCATCTCTAATCAATAAAAAAACAGCTCGTGTCCCTTTTAGATATTCTACGGGATCATTCTCGCTGTTTGCTCTTCGGCTCCACTGTCTGTAAGCTATACCGCTCATATCCAGATATCTGGTAAAATGGGCTGCCATACGTCCGTCGCCGATTATGGCGCAGGGAGTGTTGTTATTCATCGGTACCTGTCCTTTTAGAATCAAGTCCTATATTTTTATTTAGAACAGTCATATTTATGTGATCACCTGCCTTTCAGCTCAGTGTCGCTACTCATGTCCTATATAATCTATATAACTATTGTTTGGTGAAATGTCAAGCTAAAGATTTTATAAGTAATAGAGGGATATGGAATTGGAATTCCCCGATTTTGTGAATATTTCCTTTTAAAGTTAAAAAAAATTGGTTTACAATTTAGCAATATGGCAAAAAACAGATCACTTCAATTATTTCATCCTTTAATACAGGAATGGTTTACAAAAAAGTATAAAACTCCCACAGATATACAGGAACGGGGCTGGAAGGAAATCGCTCAGGATTCACACACATTAATGACAGCTCCGACGGGTAGCGGGAAAACTCTTGCTTCATTCTTGTGGTCTATTAACCAGTTGATTACGGGAGAATGGCCGGGGGGAACTGTCAGGGTCCTCTATATCTCCCCTTTAAAAGCATTGAATAATGATGTGAGACGAAACCTGATAGAACCCTTAAAGGAATTGAAAGCTTTCTTTGAAGATAGGGATGTTCCCTTTCCCGATATAAATGTCCAGACAAGATCCGGAGATACCAGTTCATCTGACCGGCAGAAGATGATGAGAAGACCTCCGGAGATTCTCATAACCACACCTGAAAGTCTGAACCTTCTACTCACATCCGGTGCCGCACAGAAAATTCTTTCGGGATTATCTGTTGTCATTCTCGATGAGATTCACGCTGTCGCCGCCAATAAAAGAGGAGTTCACCTTATCTCAGCCATTGAACGGTTAACACGGATCAACGGAGAGTTCCAAAGGATCGGATTATCCGCCACAGTGCATCCCATGTCTCTTGTCGCTTCCCTACTCGGTGGATTTTATGTGAGAAGCCATGTAGAAGAGGCTTTTCGTGCGAGAAATGTCAAACTGATCCAGTCGGATATTAAAAAACAATATGAGATTAACGTAACTTTTCCTGAAAATCCCGAAGGGGAGAACTCCCATTGGCCATCGGTCATAGATAAATTTATCGAGAGGATTCAGGCAAACAGATCAACCTTGATTTTCAGTAACTCGAGAAGGCAGACGGAGAAAGTGACACGGATGATCAACGAACAGGTCGGAGAGACAATAGCATTTGCTCACCATGGTTCCCTGTCCCGTGAAATCCGTTATTTTGTCGAACAGAAGATGAAAAATGGAGAACTGAAAGCCATAGTGGCCACAAGTTCTCTGGAAATGGGGATCGATATCGGTAATATCGATGAAGTCCTTCTCATCTCGGCACCCTTTTCTGTATCTTCGGCGGTTCAAAGAATAGGGCGGGGCGGCCACAATGTGGGAGATGTGAGCAGGACTACTGTATTTCCCATGTTCGGCAACGATCTGATTCGTTGTGCTGTAACAGCAAAATCAGTCATCGAAGGGGAAATTGAAGCTCTTGAAGTCCCTGTCAATCCTCTTGATGTTCTGGCTCAGGTTCTTCTCTCCATGTGCTGTACCGAAGAGTGGAATCTCGATGAGCTTTATCTCTTTATCACTTCTGTATATATGTGGAAGAGCCTTCCGAGAAAACACTTCGACCTGGTAATGGAGATGCTCAACGGCCGATACAGCGATACGAGAATCGGAGAACTGAAACCACGGCTCAATATCGATAAGATTGAGAATATTGCCAAAGCGAGAGACGGTGCGGAAAGAGTCATTTATATGTCTGGGGGAACCATTCCCGATAGAGGATATTATGAGCTGAGGATCCATGGAGACGGTGCCAAAATCGGAGAACTCGATGAGGAGTTTGTCTGGGAACGGGCACATGGTGATTTTTTTACACTGGGAACACAGACATGGCAGATTGCCAATATCAATGACCGCTCAGTAGAGGTCCGTCCTGCTGATACGGGAGGCGCAATGAGCCCCTTCTGGAAAGCCGATCCCAATGGCCGTGATTTCTTTTATTCCTGTAAAATTCTCGATCTTCTTCAGTTCATCGAATCGGAACTGGCAAAACCGAGAGCTCTTGGCGAATCGGTTATTAAAGAGATCTTGGTATCGAGTTATTTTATGGAAAATGATGCGGCGGAAGCTCTAATCTCCTACCTGAAAAGACAAAGAGATCATGTTGATGGCTCTCTGCCACATAGAAATCACCTGCTTATAGAACATTTTAACGATCCCTTAAATCGTACCGATTGTCATCAGATCATTCTCCACACTCTATGGGGAGGGAAAATGAACTTCCCCTATAGCGAGGCTATTTCCCAGGCATGGGAAAATAAACACGGTTATCCTCTGCAGGTTTTCTGTGACGATGACGCCATAATTCTGGATCTACCCCACCAGTTTACAGTAGATGATGTTCTATCACTGGTTAATGGAGATACCCTGGAGAAACTGCTCAGGCAGAGGTTGGAATCTACCATGTTTTTCGGCGGGCGATTCCGCCACAACAGTTCGCGGGCTCTATTGCTTCCCAGAAAATCCTTTAAGCAGAGAACCCCTCTCTGGCTCACTCGACTGCGATCGAAAAAACTGCTTCAGGCAGTCAGCAATTATGAAGATTTCCCTATCCTGACTGAGACATGGCGTTCGTGCCTTTATGATGATTTTGATCTTAAGTCACTTACTGAAGTTCTCGATGAGATTCGCGAAGGGCAGATAAAGGTCTCAGAAGTGGTTACAAAAACACCATCGCCTTTCGCTGCCGGAATTATTTATGATCACACAGACCAGAGGATGTATGAAGACGATACTCCACTGGGCGGACAATCTAATCTGAGAGAAGACCTGATCAAAGGGATTATCCATGAATCGGGACTCAGGCCTATGTTGCCGGAAGACCTGGTAAAAGAATTCAACAGCAAACTGCAGAGAACCTATTCCGATTATTGTCCCCGCACTGCTGACGATCTTTTTGACTGGATTGAGGAGCGTGTATTCATCCCCATGAGTCAGTGGGAGGAGATGAAAATCGCTCTGGACAGGGATCTTGAAGACGATGTGAATAAGATTATTTCAGAAGTGGAAAAGAATGTATTATTCTGGGAAACGGAATTGAGCAATGAAGTCCTGATCATCTCTAAAACGTACAAAAAGAAATACAAAGAAGATACATTTGTCACTGAGATGGATATGATTCTGCCCCAATGGATCAGTTTTTACGGGCCGCAATTTGTTGATTATCTGACTTCAGTTTATCCGGCTCCTGAAAAAGATATACTCGATTTCCTGGAAACAATGAGAGAATCGGAAGAACTGATCATCGATAAACTGACAGAAAATGCTAAAGATGACCAGTTCTGTACGGCAGAGAATCTGGAAATATTGTTTCGCCTGAAAAGAAGAAAAGGGCGGAGCCAGTTCAAAGCTCTGCCTATTAAGAAACTCCAGTTATTTCTGGCTCAGCATCAGCTGCTGACCAAAGCCGGTTCCGGGAAAGAGGACTTGCAGGAAGTTTTTGAAAAGATGATCGCCTATGGGGCCAAAGCATCTCTGTGGGAGAGTGACTTTTTCCCTGCCAGGATCCAGCCCTATTACAAATCGTGGCTCGATACCCTGTTTCAGGAGAGCCCGCTTTTATGGTACGGGTGCGGCAAAGAGAAAATTGCCTTCTGTTTTGATGAAGAACAGTCTTTATTTATCAAAAAAGCTAAATCTGATGATGAACTCGATCAGCTGCTTCCCGATACCAGGGGCAGTTTCACGTTCTGGGACATCAAAGAGCACAGCGGAAAAAACAGCAGTGAACTGGTGGAGTTCCTTTGGAATCAATGCTGGAAGGGACAGATCAGTAATGATCACTATTCAACAGTGAGAACTGGAATCCTGAACAAATACAACGCTGAATCATTTAAGGATATGGAACGCAAGGCGGGAGGACGGAAAATCAGACGGGGAGGATACAACAGGTGGATGCACTCAAGACCTGTTGACGGACGCTGGTTTATCAACGAATCAATCAGAGATGATGAAGATCTTATAGAGAAGGATGAGCGTCTGAGAGAAGTGATAAGACAGCTCTTTATACGGTACGGTGTTATTTTCAGGCAGCTTCTCGAACGGGAGACTGACCAGCTGAACTGGAATACAGTATTCAGGACACTCAGACTGATGGAATTGTCCGGAGAATGTGTCTCCGGTTATTTCTTTGAAGATATACGGGGCATTCAATTTGCCAGCTGGGAATCTTTAAGGGAATTATCAGAACCTCTTGATGATCAGGGATTGTACTGGATGAACTGTACCGATCCGGCATCGCTGTCGGGAATCAAAATTGACTCCCTCAAAGGGAATTATCCTGCGAGGCTGGCGACAAATCACATGGTGTTCCGCGGGAGCAATCCCATTCTTTTCTCCAAGCGGAACGGAAAGGAACTTGATTTTTTCAAAGATGAGAAAGATCCCGATACTCTGGAATCTCTTGAGTTTTTCAAAGTTCTTCTCAGCCGGGAGTTCAAACCTCTAAAATCCATTAAAGTAGAGATGATAAACGGAGTTCCTATTGCAGAAAGTCCGTACCGTGATGTTCTGAAAGAGGCCGGGTTCCGGGATAATTTCAATGTGTTTGTACTCAGTGGTATTCTAGCCTGAAAATGATATATTGAGCTCAATCAGTTTCTCTTTTAAAGCAGAGATATCTTCTTTTTTTACAAGAGCATTGCGCTTAAGAAGTTTTATTGCACTTTCAATATCTTTGCTAAAATAATAGGGATAATTGTGGTGATCCGGTCTGTTCATATAACGGGTAATTATCTCTTTCACGATTATTGATTCGCTAATTAGAATTGAAAAATCAGGATCAAAATTATTTTCATCAGCACCTTTGGAAAACATTGTTTCTATAGCCTTTTCAGTTGCCAGGGACAAATCCATCGTCATCAGGATTTGGATAAATGGTGTGCTTTTCAGAGCATCTCTTTCGTTCTTAAGATTAAGAAGAAGTTTCATCATCCCTTCCTGATTAAAATTGCCGTTAAGTATAATAATGAGAAACTGATTAAATCTGACTACTTTAAAATCGCCATGTTCAGATATATTCAAAGTCTGAAACCCTTGAGTGCTTTGGCCATTTCCGGATCGGAATGGGTCAAACCCATTGAGACAGCCCCGTTGTCAACGAGAATGGTAGCGATCTGATAATAATCTTCCGATTCCTCTTTCATTCCCTTCATGCAGTATTTCAGTGCGCTCATACCAGATGAATCTGAGAGATTCACATCGCCATCATTTTCGATTATCTTTCGGACTGCGTAATAATCTCCGAGATAGGATGCGTACATCAGCAGACTCCTCCCGGATAAATCAAAAACATCTGCCGTATCCGATAGTTTGAGTAATCGTGAGAGATTCTCTTTTTTCCCCTCAAAAAGGGCATAAAATAATGCGTTGGGATCAATTGATCGCGAGACTTCCAGAAGTTCATCGATAATGAGAATTTTATCTTTCAGCATGGCATAAGAAAGAGCAGTCAGGCCATCGGCATCAGTAATGGATGCATCAGCACCTTTTTTGAGTAAAAGTCTTGTGATGTAAATATCGCCAAGTCCCGAGGACATCATCAGAGCCGTTAAACCCATTTCATTTTGCTCATTGACATTTGCTCCTTCAAAAATCATCAATTCAACAAGTTTGTAATCACCGGCAAAAACCGCTTCCATCAATTCGGTACGGTGGAGGAAGTCGAGTCCGTAAAGTTTATTCCTTATGGTAACTCTCATCGAAAGGTAATCTTCCATGACAGGATCTATCATGGGAATAAAATCCAGTTCTCCGCCATTTTTGATTAGTAGTTCAGTTATCTTGATATCATTATTTTGTAAAGCGAGGAAAACGGGAGTTTCATCTGAGTTACTTATGGAATTCGTTTCCGCCCCATTTAAAATGAGCAATTCGGCGATGTTTTGATAACCCAGATCCACAGCGTAATGAAGAGCTGTATACCCATTATTGTCGATGGAATTGATATTGGCACCATATTGAAGCAGAAGTTGAACCATTTCATTATTTCCGCTTTTCACCATTTCCGAGAGAGGAGAAATCCCCATTTCATCCTTTTTTTCAATATCAGCACCCTGACCTAAGAGAGATCGAATCATAATATACTGCTTATCATTGAGTGCATTCATGAGATCCTGACGCATATCTCCGTATAGAGACATTGTCGGGATGAGAAGACAAATTAAAAGAACACGGCGCATTTATATTTTACCTCATTTTTCGAGGATTATTCTCAGCATCCTTCTAAGCGGTTCTGCAGCTCCCCATAGAAGCTGATCACCAACAGTGAAAGCTGTGAGATACTCACCTCCCATATTCATCTTCCGAATTCGGCCTACAGGAACTTTCAGAGTACCTGAAACAGCAGCGGGAGAGAGATATTTAAGGGTATCCTCTTTGTTGTTGCTTATAAGATCGGACCATTGGTTCCCATTTTTGATCATATCTTCTATTTCATCGAGAGGAATATCTTTTTTCAGCTTGATTGTCAGTGCCTGACTATGGCATCTCATTGATCCTATGCGGACACAGAGACCATCAATATTGATAGGGGAATCGGGTTTGAGAATTTTATTCGTCTCTGCAAAACCCTTCCATTCTTCTTTGGTCATGCCATTTTCAACAGCTTTGTCTATCCAGGGAATCAGGCTTCCCGCAAGAGGAGCACCGAAGTTGTCCACAGGAAGTGATCCGTCTGTCAGTTTTTGTGTAACCAGCCTGTCGATATCGAGAATAGCTGATGATGGATTGTTCAGGAGAGAACCGGCAGCATTGCCGAGATCTCTCATCTGCACTAGTAATTCCCGCATATTTTTTGCACCTGCACCGGATGCGGCCTGGTATGTCATGGAACTAAGCCAATCGATAGCCCCGTTATTGAAAAGCCCACCGAGACCCATCAGCATAAGACTGACTGTACAGTTTCCACCGGCGAATGTTTTGACACCATTTTTCAGAGCTTTATCAATAATTGGTCTGTTTACTGGATCGAGGATTATTTCACTTTCATCGACCATACGAAGGGTAGAGGACGCATCAATCCAGTATCCTTTCCATTGGGACTTTCTAAGGTCCCGATAGATTCTCTCTGTATAAGATCCGCCCTGACAGCAGATGATGGCTTCCATCTGTTTCAGTGATTCGAGATTGTACGCATCTGCGAGAAGAGGGACATCATATCCGACGTCGGGAGCTTTCTGACCAGCCTGAGAAGTTGAAAAGAAAAGAGGATCGATTAAATCAAAATCTTTTTCGTAGATCATTCTTTCCATTAAAACAGAGCCGACCATTCCTCTCCATCCAATTAATCCTGTTTTCAACTTCATATATCAACCTCTATTTGCAGATTAGGGGAATTCTTGTCTATAAGAACATATTTTTCAATACGAAATATGTAAAAAAAGAGGAAAAGTTAGAATTGGGAATAAATAATGGACAGAATATGAAATAACACTAGAATAGATTCATGAATAGATCACCAAAAAAAATGCTAATCATAACCACACTGGCACTGCTACTGACCTGGTTGCTCTTTCCCCGATTCAACTCTGACTGGAATATAGAAGAAGATGATGAGATGATGGAAGGAAAGAAAGAATACTTAAAAAACCGGATCAGCGGGACCAAAAAGAAATCTCCCAATATTCTGATTATCCTGGCTGATGATCTCGGGCGCAATGATCTGGCTCTCTACGATCAGGTGCATGGTGTGAGTACTCCCAATATTGAGGCTCTTGCAGCAGAAGGGGTTACATTCAATGATGCCCTTTCCAGTTCTCCCATTTGCTCTCCTTCACGGGCTGGTATGCTCACGGGACGGGTTCAGAACAGAAGTGGTTTTGACAGTCAGCCAATGCAGATCTATCCTACATTTCCTCTATATTATTATATTGCCCAATGGTTTCTCGATTTTGATGAAATGAGCCAGGTTCCCTTTGGAACATATCCGACACCGGCAGAAATGAAAAAACAGGGCATTCCCCAATCTGAGATTATGTTGCCCGAAGTGTTGAGTGAAGCCGGTTATGCAACATCTCTCATAGGGAAATGGCATCTGGGATACAATGGGGAACAACATCCCCAGACTCGTGGTTTCGATCACTTTTACGGATTTCTCGAAGCGTTCTCCTATTTTGATGATCCGTCAAAAGAGGGTGTAGTTTCTTTTCAACACGATGTGTTCTGGGAGAAACACATATGGAGTAAAAAGCGCAAGGGACCAAGCGCCATACAGATAAATGGAAAAATTATTGAAGAAGAAAGGCATCTGACTGATGCAATCGCCGAAGAGACTTTGGATTATATAAGAAAGCACGAATCATCCGTTTCAGGAGATCCCTTCTTTGTTTATGCATCCTTCAATGCTCCCCATACCCCTTTTCAGGAGTTGAAGAAATACTATGACCGTTTCCCTGAAATAGAAGATGAAAACAGACGAATTTACTGTGCCATGATCTCCCATCTCGATGATGCCGTAGGGGATCTTATAGACGGACTTGAAGCGTTGGGTATCAGGGAAGATACTCTGATAGTCTTTTCCAGCGATAACGGCGGAGCCAGTTATACTTTAGCAACTGAAAACGGCGAACTGGCAGGAGGAAAGATGTCTCAGTTCCAGGGGGGATTGGAAGTCCCAATGATAATGAGCCTGCCCGGATTGATCCCGAGTGATGAGCAGTATGATTCAACGGTTTCTCTTATGGATATTTATTCGACCGCACTCGCTTCTGCTCACATTCCTCTTGCTGATGACCGGTTTTATGACGGAGTGAATCTGATTCCCTACATTAATAGAGAAGTGACAACAGAACCTCATCAATCTCTTTTCTGGAAAAGTGGATTCAATCTCTCTTTGCGCCGGGGACCATGGAAGATGATGAAAAACACCGACACTGGAGAAACACAACTCTACAACCTGGAAAACGATCGCGGTGAATATTTCGATGTCTCTAATAAGTTTCCTGAAATTTATAAAACGATGGAAACTGAACTCATTAAAAAAAGTGGAGAATGCAAACCGCCCTTATGGCCAAGAGTTATGGATTTTGAAATCGAAGTACATGGAAAAAAATACAAATTCGCAACATGAGAAGCGAGACTTGCAGCTTCGAATAGCATAAAAATGCAAGCGCAGCGCGTCATAGCACCTATCTTGAAGCGAGACTAATGAAGCCCGAAGCTTGCAGGGCTGAACAAGTTGGCCACAGAACTTTTCTATGAGAGTCTTTCTCTTCGATTATGCTGCCAGAATATATAAAGTTCCCCTTGTTGATTTTCTCGATCGGCTGCATAAAGCAATCGCATTAAAAGAAGAATAAAAAAAAGCTCAGAACTGTTGACAAAAAACTGGGATTTACCTATTATCCTGAATGTTAAAACATATGCGGTGGTGGTGAAATTGGTAGACACGTCAGCTTGAGGGGCTGGTGGGGGCAACCCCGTGGAGGTTCAAGTCCTCTCCACCGCATAACAAAATAAAGATTCGGTAATCCGAATCTTTTCTTATTTATAAATGTCTGAGAGGACTTGAATCCAAAGGAACGCCGAGCAAGTGCGAGGTGAATCCTGATGACAGGGTGAACAAAGACTGCGAAGCTGTCGACCTTGGACATGGATGTCGCGACAGTGACTGCGGAGGGGCCGGAGAGAACAAGGAGGATCCTTGTGAAAGGGGGCCAAGTCCTCTCCACCGCATAACTTAAACCCTTTCAGGGTAAGAGATAAGAGCAACTTTAGCGAGTTGCTCTTTTTTATTTATAAACTAGTTTTTGGGGTGTGACACTCTTATTGACGCCTTTTGAAATGTAATTGATATTTCAAAGGGCTTTAATGTGGAAAGTTTTCCATATTACCGAATCATCACATAGAAAGATACCCGGATGTAATAAAATACATCAGGGGGAGCTTAATACTCTTCTCATTAAAATACCTTTTTTATACCTCTGGTTTTCCTGACAGATCAGGGCAATCTTTGGAATAATTGATTTTCTATTGATGAAATAAAAGAGGGAGAATTCAAGTATTTGAAGCAATGATTTTAGTAACAGCATATAATTAGAACCGGTATGTAAAAGGTCAGTGAAAATGCAGAATTCTATTTTGGAGGTAATTTGTTGTCAGTACGGGATATCAAAATGATTTGATAATGAACTATCAGAGTTGATAGATGGCTCTGCTGATAACAGGGATTCTACCAGGCTGGAATTTCATATCCCTGGGCAACAGCCTATAGGCAGGATCTATCTACTTCCTTGATTCATCTGTAAATAGGACATCATTGTTTTTATTACTCTTTCCAGAAATTTAATGCTCCATCCCGAATCTCAGCATCAATGCCTATATATTCCTCAGTATAGACCAACCATTTCTGAGCAAGTAACTCAAAAGTCCCATCATCTTTGATTTCTGCAGCTGTATTCTTCCATAACTCAACCAAAGATTGATCAGAATCTTTTGACATTGCTATTGAGGATTCTGATATCTGGAGAAACAAGACCGGCTCCAGTTCATTAAAATCAATATTTAAATCACTGCACAGTTGGGCAGCTCCTTGTACTGAATGATACAATATGGATATTCTTCCGGCCATTAATTTTATCAAATTATGCTTGTGATCATTTTCTGCAATTACATTTGCAAAGCCATTATCAAGTAAGAAATTATGTTGGCAAGAGCTGCGTAGAACACCAATACTTTCCACTTCTCTTGCATCATCTAGAGTATCTATTTTTATTCCGGAACCCTTTTTCACAAACATAACCAGTGGTTTACGCATAACCAAGGATATCCAATGATATTTATTTTCTCTATCTTCAGTTCTGGATAAGCTGAATATTAAATAATTTCTTTTATTCAAAGAGTTGTATATTCCTCTTGCGGGAGGGAAAATTTCTATTGGAGTATTATCTCCGATCCGCCTCTGTATTTCCTTAACGAAATCTACAGAAAGTCCGACTATCTCACCATTCTCATTCATGAAATTTCCAGGAGGTTCCTCTATAGTACCAATTTCTGTCGTAAACGCGGAATGCTGTATCGTCATGATCATGAGAATAAGAATGATAAACTTTCTTTTTATCTTAATCACAAAGAACTCCATTTATTAAAATTCTTTATTTTAATTATAGTTTCATTTCAGGGATAATCAAATATGGAAAGAAATCAAAATCCATATAATTCCCATGTACACCATAAAGAATTAGAATATATAAATATAATCAGTTATTTTGAGATTTAATGAACAAATTGCTACAGAATTACTTCACAGGAATGGAGAAATTCACTGCCGGTAAAATGATTTCTGACTACTAGAAGAGAAAACTATAGGAAAATTAAAATTATAGACATTCAGGATACCATTGAGGATACACATTACAATTCCTCATTAGAATTGAATGAAATTCCTATTTCCGATCTTGGTGAGAGCTACTTGTTAATGGAATTCTTTAGTAGATATATGTCATTAAAACAAGAAGATGAATGTTTCTATAATATGACAAATGCAATATCTCATATTTGGTTATCTGAAAATGACTTATCTGGTATTGCTTTTCCCAATATAAACTCAAGTTATTATGAAATGGATGATAAATTACTTGGCCTTAATATTGTGATGAAACCTCAAGAAGTTGATAGATTATATAGGGTCGACAAAGTATGGATATTAAAATTTACGGTTCAGTCTATACTTTTAGACATAAAAAAAGAGCCTGATCTCTCAAGCCCCGATACCTTACGATAACTTATAGATAGTGTATTTTATTTAATCTTCCATGTTTTTCCACAGTCAATACACTTTGCACTTTCTGGAAAAGGTGAATCATTATCTTTTCTGTAAATATTCATTTCATGTCCACAATAAGGACAAGGAATGACCTTGAAACATTTTATTTTAGTAACATTGAGATAATCTTTTTCTTCAGTCACATTTCACCTCCCATGATATCAATCATTTTTCTTAATCCCTCAAATATACCACGATCATAATCAGACTGACTTTCGTTATATTTATCCAGGGCAACTGCATACATTTTTTAATAGTGTTAAACTCATATCGAAATCATAACATGAAATATTATTCTAGGTATATTCTTTAAAATATCAAATGGTATAAGTGTCTACAGATTCGGGGGAATGCCAGATTCCTTAACTCTTAAAGTCGATAATTATTGTCTAGCAGTAGAGAAAGTGATATATTATGTCAGTAGTGAAAAAAAATTATCTTTTCCTTATCTTAATCTCATTTCTAATTGTTTCAAATTCCAATGCAGAAAAAATTGAAGGGCGAGTGGGGCAATGGCCTCCCCAGTATTTCTTGGAAGATGGCCAATGGCGCGGTTCCGTTGTCGATGCCTATCGGGCCCTGGAGCAGGAATCCGGTGTAGAGATTGAACTGGTGGAAATCCCCTGGTCCAGAGCTATAGCCAGTATCGAGGACAGATCCTTGATTATGGGCCTGTTGACTCCTACAGAAGAGAGGAGTAAAATCATGTCTTTTATCGGCCCTCATGATCTGGAAGAAATGAGATTGATAATACACAAAGACTATGCCGACCGGTCTATTGAAAACCTAGATGATCTGGTTGGTCTGATAAGAGAATCGGAAAAAAAAATTGCCTATCAGCAAGACACATTTTACTGCCCGGAATTCAATGAGAGAATTCAAAAGGATACCCTCTTTAAGCAGCATTTCGAAAGCAGATCCATACTGAACACTCTGGCATTAATGACCGAAGCCGAAAGGATTCTCGGGTTTTTCGAAGACAAAAACTATTGGAAATACTTAAAAAAAAGTGAGTCGGGGAATTCGTCCATGGTTTTACACCCCTTTCTTATAAGCCGTACCGAAGTTTATTTTGGGGTGAGCCAAACGATCCCATCAGAGACATTAGAGAAGCTGAAAGAGGCCAACGACAGGTTAATTTCAAATGGCACCTACCTTCGAATCCGGGAAAAATGGGATGCCTGGCTTGAAGAGGAATAATGATGATGAACCTTTCTCAGGATCTCCCCAATAATAAAATGTATATCAAAAATGTTTATCCATTTTGTATGCTCTCCTTTTATGAATCAATATAATATTTATTTATTTAATATGGTGGGAACTCCTATACAAATAGGAAAATTATAATAATACTGGTAATACAATCAAAACTTAAGGAAGCACAACAATGAAAAAAATACTACTTCTCCTCTCTATTCTCATCTTATTTATAGGATGCGCAACTATCGAACGACCTCAGTTAAAAACATATAATCACAAACAGGATTTCATTAATGTAGTTAGTGAGAATATTACTTATGATCCATACGCTGATCAATTATATATAGATAGCGTCCCGGCGATTACCAGAGCATACCGCACGATGTTAAAAAATACTATTCAAGATACTATCCAGGGAACAGAAATCGGATTGAATCATACCTACTATAGTCAGATGCGATCTTATTTTTATGGATATGCATACAATGATGGAAAAAGACCACCTCAATTAATAAATAGTATTACATATTTTTATGGACCATCATTTTCGGGGACATTTGGTGCATCTTTATCAGAACAAATGGGATATGATAAAGCAGGCAGTTCATTTTATAATAATTGGAGCCTAGAAGATTTTAAGAGAAAATATTATTACGGCTGGAATATCAAAAAAAGTGGCCCTGCAAAATCATTAGAGGGATTTCAATATTACGAAATTCCAATGACTATCACTTATTTTGTTGGATTTGTAGGTGATAGTAGTCGTGTTAAAAGATATAAAATTGATTTTATCCATAAACAAGGAGAAGCTGTTACATTAGAGGCTGATGCAGAGAAAACAGACGCTGGTGAAACAATTAAGATAGAAGAAGCCCCTGTGGAATCTGACGTTTATGAAGATCTTAGAAAACTCAATGAACTATTTGAATCTGGAATTATTACAGAAGAAGAATATAACGAGAAGAAAGCAATTCTTCTAGAAAGAATCTAACTTAAAAAACTAATTAACATGAGCGGAGAAATCCGCTCAGACAATTCCCTTAAACATTGTTAAAAAACAAAATGTATTAAAATTACTACTACCATGAAGCAGATCAATCATGTCCAAACAAATTCCAATACCTCGTTTTAATTCTTCTTTATCCATATAAGGAATAACAGGGGGGAATTCTTCTACTGCTTCATATTAATCAAAAAAATTATATTATCCAAAAAAGTAAGATCTAATGCATATCTTTTTCACTTAAACTCTGAGCTGAATTGATTTCGAAAAAAAATGTTTTAATCTAAAACAAAATACTTTAAACTATCCCAAAGCTAATATGTACATTAGTTTTTATTAAACATTGGGGTATAAAGTGAATAATTGGATTTTATCAGCTTTGATTGCTACCTTTTTAGCAGTATTGGGTAAAGCTTTTGACTCTTTCATGCTCAATAAAAAAAAGACAGCTCTATATAATTTGATGATTTCATGGTGGGATCAACTAGACGACACAAAGATTCCCAATTTTCCTAAACTAATGTCTAAGTGGATCATTTCCTTAAAAAATAAATTTTTCAAACGGTCATTATTCTATTGGAAAAATCTAATATTAATGTTCATCCTTAGTTTCATATTAACTACTATTTTTGATTTAGTAACGATGCAATTAGGGCTCTCAGCAGAAGTCTCCTCACAGGGTGTTCTAATCCCTTTATTTCCAGGTTCTTTATATTTTGTCAATTTCTTGTTTGATATTCCTACTTTTTATATTACTTACAAGCTTATAAACAAAATATATTCTTCTAGTTACATAAAATCGATGTTTCTCATTTTTTTAGATCTCATTATTGCTACCTTACTTGCAGTATTTTGTAGTATTTCATTATTATATATGAATACTGTTTCTGTGAATTATTTGAAAATCGAATCTTATCCATATACCAATCAATTAAAAGAGTACATAAGTGAAGAATATAAATCTAAATTAAGCGAATTAGGATATACGGAAGAGAATTCATTAAAATTGAAATTATATAATGATCCATTTCTCAATGATTTACTATTTCATCCTAACAAAACTTTCAAAAGTATTATTGAAAATAAAATATATAGGTATCATAGGAATATAGAGCTTTCTTGGATATTTGAAAACCAGTTTAAATCTTTTACAATTGGAGTAACACAGACTCAGCCTCTTAATTTATTTATAATGTCTATGACCTCATTATTACCTTCTGCAATATACTTGTTTATTTTATTCTTAATGTTATTATCCAAATTGATGATAGATATATCAAAAAAGGTTACAATGTATTTTATCGAAATTGCAACACAGGTTAATCCTACCACCGAGATTAAAGATTTTAAACCAGGTTCTCTTTTTGGGATTCTTCTTAGCTTACTAACAATAATGTTTCAAATAATTGCACAATTTAAAGAGGGTCTAAAGTGATTACTTCCAAATAGTATGGCAATAAAGATAGAGTGTTACTGATTTCCTATGAAGTTTAGCTACATACACAATGTTATGAAGGTTCCGAGAATCATTGGAAGTTATATTTTACTATCTAATGTTTTCTCGTACTAATAATTTATTATGCGAAAAGTAAATCTGGCTGAAAACATGATGAAAAATTTCCATATTAACTTAGCGGGCTCTGTAATAAGGGCAATATTGGGAATAATTGATTTCCTATTGATGATCTAAAAGAGGCAGAACTCAAGAAGATTAAATATAGATTTTATTAACAGGCATATTTATAGAATCGGCTTGTTATTTGTTGTGGAAATTAACGTATTTTTAAGTATAATCAAAATCTAAAATATACAATATGTCCTTAATAATTGTTATTCTGACTACAAATCTATTAAATCTAATAGCATAAATGAAGTCATCTTCCATATTCATGTTATATATTTTATTTAGTCTCTTATGATTCTTTCTTATAAGAATGGGAATTTTATTTATACTATCTATAACTAGCTTTTTTTCTTTATTACTAAGAGCATTTAATTTTTCGTTAACATTATTATGAACAAAAGCAACTTCTTTGAATTCAATCCCATGATCTACTTTTTTTCTTTCCATTGTTATCATCATATCACTCCGAATCTTTCACAACACTAGGTTTGTAAGCTTCAAATTTGACAAACTCATCTAATTCTCCATGTTTGATTTTTTCTAATCGTTGAGAAGATATTTCATTTTGAGTTTCTATATCAATCTTTAATTGTTTCTTTTCTTGAATTTTAATATCCTTATCTATTCTAATTTCCTCTTCCACTTTCGAATAATATATCTCTTCCTTTGTCTTTTTCAAAGAAATTATTATTGTAATAATTAGTAATGTAGCATAAATGCCTAAAGTCCATTTTGCATATTGTGTATTATTTGTTGATGCATAATAAAATATAAATCCTACAGAAACACTTTGCAAGCTATCCAAAACTAGTATAATAATTTTCCTAACATTCATAAAATGAATATTATTATATAAATCTTTGTTTGTCGATTTATTTTTAAACTAAATTTATCTTGTTTCTATTTCTCATCCCGTATTAACAATTTATTATGCGAAAAGTAAATCTGGCTGAAAACATTGTATTTTTACAGTACTTCGGAATAAGTCAATCAGGCGGTCAGGCATGCCAATGATTTCCTGTATCGCCTTTTTAGTATTGACAATACGATGCCGTTGAGATTTTTCTCCTTTCTGAAAGGTGTAATATTTTTTAACTTCCAGCTCATCGACATAGTTACCGGAAGTAATATTTTCAACAGGTAGTTGCTTTCCTGTCAGAAACTCATAGAAAAACCAAATCCTGTAGAAAGTGAAACGGGTAATACTGAAGTTAATTATCCTTTATCACAATTCCCAGCGGTGAAAGAAGATTCACAACATCGGGATAAGTAAAAATAGCCCCTCTGAGCCTGTTTTCAGATGGATGGATTGTGTATCCTCTGGCCTCAGAGAAATCAGCTTTTTCCAGATTACAGTCACTGAACATGGTTTCTTCAAAGTCAACTTCATTGAAGTTGGCTTTTTTCAATTTGGTTTTTGTAAATTCAGTATTTTTTATTCGGCATTTGTAAAAAGATCTCTCATTCAGATCCATATCACCAAAAAAACAATGGGCGATGATAGTTTCTTTGAAATCGGAATAGAATTGATAACCGTTGCATTCACTGAAATTGATTCCCTGGAGACGACTACCAGTAAATTCGCAATTAGCAAAACCTGCGTTATTTACCTTGATTACTGTGAACTCACAGTTTTCAAATGTACAGCTTCTGAACATGCTGTAAGAAAAATCACAATGGGAGAATCGGCAGTTTTTAAAAGTGCAGTCCTGAAATGTCTTGTTTGTAAGACTTTCAGAATCAAATGCGTATTTATCAAAATAGTCATCTTCGAAATCTTCTACTTCGGGATCGGTTATGCTCATATGTTAATATTATCCTTAAATTAGTCTCAGTGACAATTACACTGGAATTATTCTCCGAGTTAACATTATTTACAACACTTCCTATGTCACTTAAGCGACAAAACAATCGGTTAAATCAGGTTTTTTCCGGTTAACTATTTGAAACCAGTTATAAAGGTATTGAGAGTAGATCATTTATTTCATTAATAAATTTATTTAAATTGCTTATAATATAGTCATTGGAGTAATAATGATAAACTGTAAAAATCACAAGGAAAATGAATGAATATCATAACTATTCTAGGGAGTCCCAGAAAAAAAGGAAATACTTCTACTCTGTTGTCTTTTCTGGAAGAAAAATTAAAAAAAGATAATCTTGTTCGACGTTTTAATATTCCCCTTAAGGGGATAAATGGCTGTCTCGGCTGTGACAGATGTCAGGAGATAGCAGATGAACCGGGATGTGTGCATAGTGATTTTCTGGCTGAGATTCTAGATGAAATCTGTTCTGCTGATCTGGTTATATACTCCAGTGCCATATATGCATGGGATTTCACTTCTCAGATGAAAGGATTGATAGATAGGCATTACTCTCTTGTCAAATGGAAATCTGAACCAAATCGTCATTTAATAAAAGACAAATCAGTCGCTTTATTGGCTACATGTGCCGGAGGTCCAGGTGGAAATGGAGATCTCATTACAGAAATTTTCAAGAGACAAACTGATTACCTGAAATGCCGTAATCTCGGGAGTTTTATCATAGGGAATTGTACAGAACCGGAGAACATGAAAAAAGAAGCTTTTGATACAGTTGAGGAAATGGCATCTGCCATCATACACAATTGGGAGAATATCTAGTGTTTGATTATATTAAAATGACTCAGGTTGAGGGATTAGATAGCGGTCGCAAACTTCGCCTTTTCGGACTGAGTACCTGCGGTTACTGTAAGAAGGCTCTAAGTTACTTAAATGATACCGGACTATCTTATGAATATATATTTGTAGATGAGTTGAACCTTGAAATAAAACAACAGGTCAAAGATGAGTTTAAGGCTAATTTTGATAAGAGAATGACCTTTCCTTCTCTTGTTATAGATGATGAAGACTACCTTATAGGTTTTATAAAGATAGCTTGGGATACCCTGCTTTTAAAGGAGTAAACAGTGAAAAGTGACATTGAAATGATGCGCTTTGCAGAATTAGTCTCACGAAAGCAGAATTGGTCATTAAATTCCGATATGAGCCTTTTATCAGATATTTTGAAAGGGCTGGCCTTAAACTATGATAGATATGGTTTTTTTCTTTGTCCCTGCCGGGATTCGTGGGGCAGCAAAGATAAAGACAAGGACATTAAATGCCCCTGCACCTATAGCCGGGAGGATATCAGAAAATATAACAGGTGTTATTGCGGTTTATTTGTGACGACTGGAACAATTGATACAGATTATGCAGAATTTGTTCCCGATGCCCGTCCCGATGAACTCTATCCTTCTTAAAGACTACTGAAAATATAGCTTTAAGCAGATGGCCTGCTTTTAACAGCTTTCTAGGTACCATATATCACCCAATACGGTCAGAAATCATATACAAAATTTACAGAAAAACCGGAGTGAAGAATAAAGTCCAGCAATCAGTTCTATTCAATAAAGAGGAATAGGAGATTAACTGGCTTCTAGGAATTTTCCCTATATCTGTTTTTATATAATCATGATTTAATTAATTAAAGACGCATATTGTCATAAAGTTTGATTTTGATTTCCTGCAGTTGCTATAATTGACATAAGGGATTGTACATTGAATAAAATATATCATTTTCATGAAGTCTCAGAAATATCCATTGGGAAGTGGCAGAAAACTCTTAATGTTATTGCAGAATTATTTGAGGTTCCCGCAGCATTAATCATGAGGGTGCACCCCAGACAAATAGAAGTTCTTGTCTCAAGTCATTCAGAGAAAAATCCCTATAAACCTGGAGAAAAAGCTAATTTAGGATCTGGTTTGTACTGTGAAACAGTAATGGCAACAAATTCTCAATTAGTAGTTCCCAATTCGCTTATGGATGAAAAATGGAAGAATAATCCTGATGTTGAAATAAATATGATTTCATATTTTGGAATTCCTTTAGTTTGGAATAATGATGAAATATTTGGAACTCTTTGTGTTCTTGATAATAAAACAAGGAATTACTCTCATTTGTACCAGTCCCTCTTGTGGGAGCTAAAAGCAATTATTGAAAATGATTTTAGCCAGTATACAAAAATGGAAGAGGATCTGAGCATATTGAGTACAGTTTTACAGCAAAGTCCTAATTCTGTGGTTATAACTGATCTGATGGGTAATATTGAATATGTTAATCCGAAATTCTGCAATCAAACCGGATATACTTCTGAAGAAATACTGAGTAAAAGTACAAGCATCCTAAAAGGTGGTGAAACTCCCGGTGAAACATATAAACAACTCTGGGAAAATATTCTTTCCGGTAAAAATTGGAGTGGTGAGTTACACAATAGAAAAAAAAATGGAGATCTCTATTGGGAAAATGTTCTAATTTTTCCAATATTTAATAAGGATAAGCAGATAATTCATTTTGCTGCTATGAAAGAAGATGTTACCGAGCTTAAATTGAAAGAAGAACAAAATGCGAGAATGCAGGAACAATTGAATCATCGCAATACAATGAATGCAATCGGGCAGCTCGCAGGAGGCATAGCTCACGATTTCAACAATATATTAAGCGGAATTATCAGTACTTCCCAGTTATTAAAATCACCCCAAAGAAATCCTGACCCCAAAAGCATTAAATATATTGATATGATTCTACAGGCATCTCTCAGAGCAGCTGATCTAACATCCAAATTACTTAATTATTCTCGGAAAGGTAAAATGTCCTCTGATTTAATGAATTTACATGAAGTCGTAGATAATACAACTGAAATACTAAGTAATACTATTGATAAAAGAATATCTGTGGTGGTAAGAAAAGATGCTGATTCCTACTTCATAAATGGTGATATCTCAGCATTGCATAATGCATTGATGAATTTGAGTATAAATGCCAGCCATTCAATGGAAGATGGAGGTGCCATTCAGATTATTACAAAAAATGTATATTTGAATAAGATTTCTTGCGATGCCAGTTCATTTGATATTGAGCCTGGTTTATTTTGTAAAATTGAAGTTAATGACACAGGTTGCGGGATATCTTCAGATCTTTTAAATAAGATATTTGAACCTTTTTTTACGACAAAAGAACAAGGAAAAGGTTCAGGTCTGGGATTATCATCTGTTTATGGGACTGTTCAGGATCATAACGGGATGATAGAGGTCTATAGTGAAATTGGAAAAGGTTCATCTTTCCAGATTTTGCTTCCTTGTACTGAGGATTCCGGGAAAGTACAGCATCTCGATGAAGAAGTCCATACAGGACTTGGGGTAATTCTATTAGTCGATGATGAAGAGATAATTCGTATGGCAGGACAAGATACCCTTGAAGATCTGGGGTATAAAATCTTATTGGCTGAAGATGGATATGAAGCTGTAGAAATATTTAAAAAACATCATTCTGAAATTGATTTAATCATTCTCGATATGCAAATGCCCAAAATGAATGGATATGAAGCATTCTTTAAAATAAAAGAAATAGATAAAGAATGTAAAATAGTATTGTCTTCCGGATTCATGGATAATATGAAATTAGATTCTCTCAAAAAATCGGGGCTCGATGGTTTCATCTCCAAGCCATATAAAGATTCTGAATTATGCCAATTGCTGACGGAGATTTTAGGCTCATAAGGCGAAATAAAAGCCTTATCATCTGGGATTTTCCCACTTCCCATATCCGGTTGACCAGGCTCATTTTTTAAATATATTAAACCGTTAAATATTCGTTAATAGCAGATTAAATGTGTTAGATATTCGGAAATTAATGTTTACACGCGAATAATATGAGTTTACTATGGTGGAAACGAGGTTATACAATGAGCGTTTCACTGGAAATTAAACAATATCTTGGGAAGGCATCTTCTATTCGTCAAATGTTTGAAGAGGGGACCAGATTAAAAGAGATCTACGGAAAGGGAAATGTATATGATTTTACCATTGGAAATCCCGATCTAAAACCACCTGATGCCTTTAAGAAGTCATTGATTAAACTGGTAGAAGAGAGTGGCAGAGGATTCCACAGTTATATGCCGAATGTGGGATTTGATTTTACCAGGGATGCTGTGGCAGGAAGAGTTTCACGAGAGCAGAATTCTGATGTTACTGGAAAGAATATAATCATGACTTGCGGTGCTGGCGGAGCGCTGAATGTTATTTTCCGGAGTATCCTCAATAGAGGTGACACTGTTATTTCCCCGATACCTTATTTTGTAGAATATAAATACTACACTTCCAATTACGGAGGTGAAACTGTATTTGTTCCTTCAAAAGAGGATTTTGATCTTGATATTAATGAAATAGAAAAAGTCATTGATGAAAGAACTGCGGCGGTTCTGATCAACTCTCCCAATAATCCTACGGGAATGGTTTATCCTGAAGCAACAATCAAAGAGCTCTGCCGCATGCTGAGAAGAAAAAGTGAAGAAACAGGGAGAACCATTTACCTGATCTGCGATGAACCTTATAGGAAAATAGCCTATGACGGTATCGAAGTTCCACCAGTGTTCCCTCATTACAAAAATACCCTTATTGCGACTTCCTGTTCAAAGGATCTTTCTATACCCGGAGAGAGAATAGGATGGATTGCTATTAACCCTTTAGTTGATCATTTTGATGATTTGTTTGAAGCAATTATTATGTGTACCAGAATCCTCGGTTTCGTAAATGCGCCCGCTCTAATGCAGAGAGTTGTTGCAGAAGTGATTAATGATACCGCGGATATCAATGAATATCAGCGGAAAAAAGATCTGCTCTGCTCTGGAATGAAAAAAATCGGTTATGATTTTACAGAACCTAAAGGGACTTTTTATTTATTTGTCAAAGCTCCGGGGGGGGATGATCTGGAATTAGTAGACAAACTCAAAGATGAACTCATTCTAGCTGTTCCGGGCAGTGGTTTCGGAATGCCCGGCTATTTCCGCTTATCATTTTGCGTTTCCGATGAAAATATAGAAAGAGCAATGTCGGGATTTGAAAAAGTGTTTAAGTTTTTTTCCTTAACCTCT
>Ga0209692_10001313_pt1 | contig 35166 bp, 48 predicted proteins | sample tdDd472_FD_187129 | JGI IMG/M metagenome (GOLD analysis project Ga0209692, IMG submission 187129) | Marine sediment microbial communities from the Atlantic coast under amendment with organic carbon and nitrate - tdDd47.2 (SPAdes)... | ecosystem: Environmental > Aquatic > Marine > Coastal >...
GTAAGATAGGGCATAAGGAGAGAGACAATGAATTACTTGAGAAGGCTAAAAGAAAATATCCAGTAGGGACTAAATTTAATTCTTTAGGTGGACATAAGAATGTTAAAGTTACAAATTCATACGAATATCATCCTAATGAAAATATAAGAACTATAGTAAATAACGGTGGAATTTTATATAGTGCTAATACTAAACAATGGGCTGAAATAATATCAAATGAATGTCCTTACAAACATAGATTTGGTAAGGATGTTGATAGTTACGATGATTGCGACAATTGCAATAAATGGGATGCATGTATTGACGAAAAAGATGGAATAAATATAAATAAAACAAGTATTAACAAATCAAAAAACAGAAACAATGAAGGACAAAGTATTAAAATTAAGAGAATTGTATCAAATGTCTCAAGAGGAGATAGACCAAGAGGAACTGGATTTTTCAATAGAAGAAGCGTCACAGCAAGTAGATGCGGACATAACAGCTACGAAAAAAGAGCTATCGACTGCTAAGAAGCAATTGAAATCATCTCTTAGATCTAACCCAATTGATGTTAAAGGTATCTTTGATGCTGAAGATAAGATAGAAGGTTATGAGGCTGGATTGAAGAGATTGAATAAATTCAAAGAAGAACGATTTTAATTTATATTAGTTTTAATTAATAGTAAAAGGGGAGTCGATTGATTCCCCTTTCTTAGTTTTCTGATAATGCTCCAATAAACTTTCCAATGTCATTCTCTTCACGAATTTTACCTGATATGGTCTTGTAGTGATCATGTTTTGTAGGTCTGCTTACCTTAATGATCAGACTACCATCGTTATCGTTATCAATAAAATCTACTTGGAATTTGGACAGATTAACTGCCTCTACAATCTTACTTTTGATTGTCTCTATTGTCATATGCTATAAAATATTTTATGGAAATTCTCTACGAAGATAATAAATAAACTCTACCCTGTTTTACGTAAGGCTTAATCACTTCTGCTCTTGAATCTTGTGTTATTGTGTATAATTCATACACATCTCGTAAGGTCGAATAAATCACATATTTGAGGCCAATCTTAGGTAAATAGAGGTCATCATATTCTGGTGATATATCTACGAAGTCCCAGATACTACGAGCAAGAGTCCACTCGTGTGAACTCCATTCGTAATGCTTGAATCCGTATTGGTCTTTATTTATCATTTACATCTATTAAGTCAGGCGATTCGCATGTAGGACAAACTAAATCATCCCATTCTTCCCATCCCCAATTATCATAATCTGTTCCTTGACCTACATAATCTCCAAAATGTTTTACTTTACATTCTTCTTCATGATATATTTTGTTGCATTTTGTACATTTTTTTTTCATAACTCCACCTCCGATATTACTTGTTGTCTTTGAAAATATACATATTCCTCCTCACTAAACTTCCAATACATCTTATTCTCTAATCTTGGATATGTACTCATCCTGGTCATTACTGTCATTCCTACCGTAATAGATGGATCATCTAAATATCTACCATCTTTGTAGCTGAGGTTAGGCTTGCCTTCGTATTTTATTACATATATATCCTCGTAGTATTCTTCCGTAATAGATAACTTATTTGGTGGTTTTTGAGCCTTCTGAGCCAATAAATAACCATTTAGTAACATTACCCCTTGTGAGTCATTTCGTGCCATTATAAGGTCGTTGTATTTGATTATAACGTATATCTTATCTTGACATTCTACCTTAGTAGCATCCTCTAATGCTTGGAAGTTAAACCATATCTCTGAGTTCTCTTTAGGATATGCGTCTGTCATCCACTCAGGCTTCTTCTCTATAGTGTGAGGAAGCCTAACGAGGGTTGCGTGGCGTTTTGCTTGCGTTCCTTTGTTGTACTTATAGATACTACCATCAGTAATGATGCCTCCTTTAGTTTCAGTCTCAAATATTCCTTCTTCAGTAACTAATCCTTCTATCTCTATTAGACAGTTACTATTAAGTAGTTTTATATCTTTTAAGTTGTCTATTTTTTCCATAAATGTGAATTATAAAGTTTTTGCATCATCAATTAAGCTATGTAATTTTTGATATACTTTTTCTGCTACTTTATCAATATTATCATGTCTGCCTCCTACAATTTCTATATCAGGTAATTTTCCACCATGTATGCTTATTTTTACTTGATGCTCCCAATCTTCACTTGCTTTACCGTAAAATCCTTCGAATTCTCCGACTAATGATATTTCTAACTTGAGTTTTCCGCTATACCATCCATGATTTCTAATAAAACACTCTAATCTTTTTAAATTTTCCATAATTTATTCATTTTTATATTCCCAAAAGTACCCACCAGCAGTATTGAAATGTTTCCTACCATTACAAACACTTATTATATTTGAACTATTAATGCCAGTTTCTTTTTCAGCTTGTATAGTTGAAGAATATTCAGCAATGCAATAACCATCCTTGTCTAATTGTAGGACTACTTTGGAATGTTTCTTGTTTTTCATAACAAATCCTCCTCTTCAATCATTATTTCATAAGGTTTAAATCTCTCTTCAAATCTGAATTGCTTAACAAAATCTCTAATTGATTCAAAAACATCCTCCTTAACATCGTTCAAATTGTGCACTACATAATCATAGTACCCATCGTTGAGGGTAAAATTACCTTCATCTCTTTTAATGCGCTCTTCTCCTACACTTTCTAATCTTTTATCTTCTTGTCTATGTATACGTATAGAGTATATATCTAATTCATGCTCCCAATTCTGTTTTAACATTTGTAATCCTCTTTCGTCCAGAACGTATACATTAACGTCTTGAATATCACTTCTAAGACAACAATATCTACTTTTACCATATGTAGTCTCTGCTAATATCTCATCTTGTAATATAGCATTCATCCTTACAGGACTTACAAATGTATGACCACCTTCGCTATTAAATCGCTTTGGACGGTCAGTGTAAGACTCTATGAGATTAACATTCCATTCATAGGTAAAATAATCTGCTACCATAGATTTTCCTACTCCAGATTCTCCAACAATTGCTATCACTAAAGGTTTTTCTATATCATACATTATCCTGTCCACATTTCTCCATAGATTCATCTGAGAGTATTCTTTGGTTTGTAGATGCCAGTTGTATTGAATAAATAGGTTTTTATCGTCAATTGAAACGTCACAACTTATCTTACGAGTATCAGTTCCCCATCGTTTAATAGCTCTTGGACTATTCTTATTTGCGTAATCATATTTAATCTCATTATATCTTAAGAATCCTATAGCCTCACGTAAGGCTTGATCTTTTCTACAAGTGTTTATAATTATTTGATGGCCTCTTTCCCATAAATAATTAATTACTTCCTTGCTATTGGGTAATAATTCTCCAATAAGCGGATAGTTACCAGATACAATTGTTTCATCAAAATCAACTTCGATTATCATATAGTTTATTTAAAATTGTACAAGTCTTACTTTTTCGTATCTCTTAAGCACCATTCTTACCTGTGCTGCTCCTGGTAGTTCAGTAGTATTAAAATAGTCCATTATTTCATGTTTGTGGGGTACTAAATCAATATCACCATCCCGAGAAGCTGTTATTATCTTTAACCAAGGAACAACCCTATCATTAAGCTCTATCTTCTCAATTACACTTGAGCCTTTCTTTCTTGCTTTTAGTATCCACATAGCTATTTGTCTTTAACTGCGTTAATAAACCAATCATAATCACATATGATATTCCACTCTGGACAAAGTACTAATCCTTTTTCTTTGTTAATTAGCTTACTACCACTCTTCTTAAAGTAAATAGTATCTCCTACCTTACATTGGGTAACAAAATCTCCTATCTGTAAAACTTCACCTATAGGTTGTTTCTTCTTGTATTGTGTAGGGATGATGATAGAGCCTTTCGGCTCTTCATCTTCTACCTTTAAGAGTACATATTTTTGCAATGGCTTATGTTTCATATTAACTCTAATTTAAATTCATCCATTAGTTTCCGTAAATGTTTATTCTTTTTTATCATTTTGATAGCACAATCCTGTGGTGTGAGAATAACATTTTCACCTTCCTTTTTAGTCTTCTTATCTTTCATAATCAACTAACTTTCAATGAGTTATCAGAATGGAAGATCATCAGGATCTTGACTAAGATTCTCAACAGGTGGACTCTGATTGTCCTCTGCTTTCTCTACTTTAAATAAATTTAATCCTAAGAAATATTTGTTTTCTCCTTCTTTATTAGTATAAGGATTACTCTTAATAGTAAATGTTACTACAACCTCCTCACCAGAAGTTATACCTTCTAACATCTCAAGCTTTTTCATGTAGCTATCGTTACCTACAACATCAAACACCAAAGTCACAGGATAGTCGGGATTGGTGTCGTTAAGATTAACAGCTAAACTTCTAATCTTATAAGGCTTCCCTTTTTTGTTGGTTTCGTCTTTTACCTTAGTTAGAAATTCTACTTTTCCTGCGTAAGTGATAAATAAATCATTTTTCATTATTCTTCTTCTTTTAAGTTATTATAAATTATTTGTACTTCTTCTTCTATATTTTTTATTATTGTTTTCAAATATGAATCTACTCTGTAATCAGACATCTTTTTTAGAGAATGATATACATTAGACCGCAATATAGCATTATTGTAATGTTGAGCTATAGTTTCTAAATTAACCTGTCTACCTACAAACTTATAAATCATATTTACGGCTATATTCCTACATATTACTACTTCTCTTCTTCTACCTTTAGTAAGTAAGTCTTCATTCATAACTACATCTTTCCACTTACCAAATAATATCTCTTCTTCATTAATGTGATGTAAGACTACTCTATCTACCATATTCATAAAGTCTGAGTAGCTAACACTATTTTTAGTATTCCGTAATATATATACTTTATATTGATGTGTATAATCACCCATAGATATAAGGTCACACTCCACAATATCTCCTATGTCTAATACTCCGTTAGGTACGTTTATCATCTTAAACTCTGTCTGCTCACATTTCTCAGGTATATCTTCCTTAGCTATGCGGACATACATCTTACCTTGTATATCTATTATTTCTCCTCTTGTATTCTCTGACATTCTTTAAATAAATTTATGTAAAACAATTTAAAATTATTAGGTTCTTCTTTCTTGTCTGCCTTATTCCAATCCACTTGTTTTTCTATCTCATGAAATAGGAATGTCATACAGTCTATCTCCCACATATCCTCTAATTCTATTATCATATGTGCGAATCTAAGATCTTTAGTGTTTGTTTGTGTTTTCATGCTAATAAGTTTTTATGTTTAAACACTTCATATTCTATTCTCATTTCATCCTGGAGCTTAAACCATTTATCGAAATCTATCCAATAATATGTTTCTCTGTATTCTTCTTTGAAGTTATCTACAAGATTATGTACATCGTGCCGTAATAATTTAATGTTTTCTGGATTAAGCTTAAAATATGTGTAAGTTCCTTTTCTTAATACATGAGCGAATTGATCCACTCTCTTTTCACATAAAGGCTTTCCTGTAAGCCAACATTCATGTGGTTGTGTTTCCCATATATGTTCAAATAATTCTATCTGGTTCTTAAATGGAAATAATTGTTTCTTTTTCTTTGGCATATTAGTCTTGTAGGGTTTCTATTATTTTACATAAAGTAGTTTTATCTACTGCTTCAATCTTTGCACTATCATTTGGATACATTCTAATAACTTTATCTTTACTATTTCTTTCTTTTCCATAATATATGAATTATTTTCTTAGTTCTTTAATTTGCTCGTCACTCATAACGTTAATATATGCCTCTATCGTTTCCTTTAATAGTTTTCTGTCAAATATAAACACATCAGTATTGTATTCAATAGAATCATCAATCCTATGTTCTTCTATACTAAAATTATTATTCTTAAGATATTCTTTCAATAATCCATTAAAAATATCTCTACGTAATATTTCTTTGAAATGACCTCTTTCTTCAAGTCTTATTTTTTCATCAAGCGAGAATCTTATGTTACACCTAAGTCTACTTTTAGTTATTAATACAGAATTTACTATTTCTTTTAATGGATTTTCCATAATATATTTAATTTAAAATTTCTATATAAACTCCTGGATTCTCTTTATTATATGAACTAAATACTCCATCATATTCTAAAGGCACAGGATACATCACTTCTACATTATCGTCTGCTATCCATCCGTGCTTCACCATCAGATCTTGAACTCCCTGCACCATATTAACCCAATCATATTTATGTTTCGTCCCTCTCACGAAATGCATTCCTATAAATAATGGATAATCAGATTCACGTATGTTCTGAAAGTCTGCTGGTATAATTTCCCACTGTTCTTCGTTTTCTTTTAGATATTTACGAACAGTTTTAGACATAATCAAATAACCACCTTTAGTCATTTGTTTTGAATTTTTAAAGCTCGGAAAATTACCTTTTAAAAATATCATCTCAAATACTTTTTACATTCATACTTACTTAAATTATCTCTCATTCCTGAGTCTGCACATATAAACTGAACTAATTTATCATTCTTATATGTTACAATTACTCTTGCTATAGGTTGACTGTATTGATTTAGTCTTATGTAGGTTTCGCCCTCTCGGATGCGTTTAAAGTCCATCTATCTTACTATTTAAAGGCTTTATCCCTTTTAGCATTCGATGAACGTCTCTCGTTGTTGGGATGTCCACATTTTGACAATAGTCATATATTGTATCCAATTTACCATCTAAAAACAAGTCATATACCTGAGATCCATCAACATCTCTTTTACCTTCTAATCCTAAGAATTTAGCTATATCATCAAGTTTAGTATACTTACCATATTGGTAACAATCCCAAATAGCTCCCACATCCTCCACACGCTTAGTCCATTTCTCTACTGGTAATAAATCCATTAAATGTTTCATTTGATATTTTATAGCTCTATGCCAAATCATCCATATATCGAATCCCAACACATTCTTTCCTACCCAAATCATAGAGAATCTATGCTGTTTACACTCACCCTCTATCCATGCAAGCATCTTCTCTAACATATGCTTTTGATCCTTATTATATTTGATAGTTGTGGGCTCTCCATTATCTAAAGCCATACTTATGCATACTATCTCAGCTTTTAGTGAGTTTAATCCACCTTTTTTATGTTCATTATTCATATCGGCTACCTGGCTATCTAACTTTTTAGCCACCCATTCTTCTTTGCCTTTTACAGAATATGATTTAGGAGCTTCCTTCTCTAATTCTTCTTTTGTCTTTAGAAGTTCGAAGTTAGGATCTCCTGCTGGTATCGTTTCTATATCAATATATAGGTAATGCATATTATAATTCGTTTAGTTTATCTAATTGCCATCTTAAAATCTTCTCAGCTTCCTGAGTTAAACTCTTATCAGGATGTGCTATAAAAATGTCTTTAGCATAAGAGGCGCTGAAGCTTATAGCATCTATCTTCTTTCTCTCTATGTATTCTTCTACACTTAACCCAGAATATGGATTATTCTTCTTTTCTTCAGCGAACGGCTTAATACGGCTATCCTTTGGTTCTTTATCATTCTTCTTGTACATGTATTCTACTTCTTCTCCTACTTTAAAGTAAGTTTGTTCCTCAATAGGTGAATAGTATTTTCCTACATCTGAATCTTCAGGCTTAGTGCCTTGTTTTATTCCTATTCCAAAAATGTAATAAGTTTTCTTGTCTTTAGATGTCCATTCCTCTAAAAACTTAGCTTGTAATACTGCTCCTTTTTTCTTGATATAATCCATAGTTTAATTGTATTTTAATAATTGTTCAATTTTTTCTACTTCTTCTTTATACATCTCTATGTATTCCTTAAGAGATAATTTATCCTCTTTACTACAATGATTGATGTGGATAATCTTCTTGATACATGATTCTAATTTCATGTTGTATCCTATCAAGAAATCAAAGTCATATGTCTCTCCTGTAGGATTCTTGTTGTCATCTACCTTGTTACGCTTCACAAGCTTGGTGAGGTTAAATCCTCCCTCTTCAGATGCCTCCATCGTGTAATCTCTAAATGTTATTGTCATAATTCTTTTATTTTTAGTTCTGTCTCTTCAAAATATTCGTTCGGCATTCCAATATACAAACCATGAATAGTCAACATCCATCTACGTATACTTTCCAAATATTGCTCCATCCTTAACGTTGACATGCTTGTTGTACTCTCAACCCTACACTTTATCTCTCCATCCTCCTCATATTCCTCTATCGTAGCAAATTCTTTAAGTAACATATGATGTGCTTCTCTTTGAGTTAATCCTAAATGATTTCCTACCTTAGAAACTACATTCCAATAGTACTTATTTTGAGGAACACTTCTATTAGGAAATATGCCATCCATACGTACTTTATATGGATATTTCATTAGCTCTATAAAACCTAATAGTCTCTCCTTGTCTTCATCTGTGTATATTTGTAGTTCCAATTATAGTATAGTTTTATGTTTAAGTAATGATTGTACTGCATTGTTGAGGTAAGAATACTCTCTGTCCTCATATTGGTTTTTAAATTTAGTCCCACAACAATGTACTATTCCTATTTCATACTTTGCTCCTTTGTTGATTACGTGAATGTTGTTTCCACGTTTTTGGGTAATTAACGTAATTTCGTCCATAACTGTGTGTTTTAATGTTTGTTTGGACAAATATAAAACAAAGTTATTAAACATCCAAATATTTTATGAAAAAAAGATGATTTTTTATTTCAATATCCGTTATACCTCTCTCCAAATCATCAATCCCCATTATCTTTTTACCTTTAAAGTAAACCCCTTCACCTCTATATGCCAATCTATTAAAAGCACAATCATAACTTGCATAATCTTTTATGTATGTGTATTCATGACCATGAAGTTTTTTAACTAATTCTCCCCATATAAGGTGTGCAAAAGCTTTCTCTTGGTCTTCATATAAAGATTCTTCTCTTTCCCAATAGAAAGATTTATAACGCTTCTCTTCGCCTTTATTATCTCTTTTAATTACTTGTACTTCCATTATTAGTTATTTTTCTCGTTTACTACTAAAGGATCACTTGCTTCATCTCCCCATGCTGTAACTATTAAATAATGCTTACTACCTTTATAAAAAATAGGTTGCAATACTACAGGATCAGGAATTTGGACTTTTTCTTTTACTTGAAAATCTTCAACTTCCATATTATCAGTATTAAAATCACTAATAGGTGCAGCTATATCTAATGGACATTTCTCATTAATTTCAAGATAATTATAGTCTATTTTTCTATCTTTAGTTACATCAAGATGTTTTTGACTTTGTTCATACGAAATATAACTATATCTACGCCTACTTCCCATACCAAGAATAGTCATATGCATAGACATATATTCTCTATTATAAATATAGCACTCATCTTCTTTATCTATCTTAAATTCTTGCATATGCTTTATATTATCATCGGGGACAGTTCCCTCATATTTCGATACCTTACCATATATTAATCCATACTTCTTACAAATCTTTTTTACGGATGATTCTGTAATAAATTTATATAATGGATATTTGACTGAGAAATAATTAATAGCCTCCTTAAGTTCTTCTTTTGAATTATTTTCACTCTCTAATAATCTTAGTCTAGCTATTTCCTCATCTGCTTCTTTACATTCTTTTGTATTAGAAAAACCAAGCTCTTTTAATTTAGAAGTTTTATCAATTAAATCTTGTTTTTGAGTTTCTGTTGATTTCATGATTTTAGCCTCAGCTAACAACCTATCAACTTCAGTGTAGAATGTTTCGTGAATTTCTTCTATTAATTCTTTTGTTGTTTTTTCTTTAACGACCATTTTAGGTTCTTCCACAACAACATTTTCTTGTTTTTTTTCTTTTTTCCAAATCATAGTTTTAATTCTTTATATAAATCCATATAATTATACTCTATCTTACTTCTATCATAGTCATGCTTAAATATCTTACGTATAGAACAATCTACTAATACTATCTCCTCTCCAATCCTACCACCTTTCTTATACTTCTGATTCTCTCCATCTTTATTAAACATCTTCTCTGATTGCTCTATCAAACATAAGAACTTCATTCCTTTTTTCAATACATCAAAAGATTTTTCATCTAAGCCAGTTGTGTAATTTTTATACCAATTGTCTTTAAATGATATATATCTCTTATCTCTTAATACGTGAATACAGTCAATAGTCTGATAAGATACCTTACTCTTTAATTGACTAAATTGAGCAGGTGGTTTGTAAAAGCTTAACTTTATCTGTCTACCATACCATCCATTCTCTATCGTCTTACTCTTTAATACTAAATTTTGTAGACCTATCTCAACCTTTAATTTACCACCCACTCTCTTAGCTCCAAAGATACGCTGTAATTTATTTAGATCCTCATTACCTAAGAATTGATTAATTATTTTTATCTCTTGAGGCTCTTCTTGTAATATATCTAACATCTCTTAGTTTTATTTCTGTTTCCATAATGAGTATTATTATATTTCCTCTCACATATACATCCTTACCTAACTCATATGTATGATTTAAGGCGTCTGAGAGGCTTGTATTTCGACTTTCTTCGTCTCGGTATACATAATCTACCCCTACACATAAAAGTGTCTTAAAATCCATTATATACAGTGTAATTAATGTATCTGTTTTGGACACTAATTGATAGTAATTATCCTCTAAAGTGTATACGTCTATCTCGTAGGTTTCAATTATCTTATCATTGTGCATCCCTATCTGAGAATAGACAGTAAACGATAAAACTAACAGTAGTAATGTGATGATTGTTTTCATACTACCCCTCCGTTTCTATATTATCTCTCCTATTGAGCATCTGTATAATCTCTTCTTGTGTGTACATTGGATTTTTATTAATGAAATCCACCATCTCACAGGCTAAGTCATGGATAACTGGAGCACATGTCTCCGATAACCATTTTATCTCATTGGCTAATTCAAATAGTTTACTCATGATGTTGATTTAATTAAATATTTAAAATCTTTTATATCTTTACCTACATCTTCTTCATTCAAAGGTTCAAATGTGTGTGTATTATGCTCATAACAAAACATAATTGTTTCCCACTCTTGTAACTCCCTTAATTTAGCTTTTATATTGTTACAATGCCAAACTTTATCTGTTGGATTTAAAAACCAATCAGGTGGCATTTCATTACTTGCATAATACAAAGTATATTCATCCATTATTAATTAATTTTATTCACAACAAATATACGACAATAAAATCTATTATCCAAACTTTTTTAACAAAAAAATATGAGATCAAGCATTTATGACCTCATATTTGAAATATGTAAGTGGAATTAAAGAAGTGCTAAAACAATGACTACGCCTGTGACAATACCTAAAGTAGTTCTTTGTATTTTGATTGATTTTATTTTTTTATTCCTCTCAGCAATTATTTTATTTAGATTACCATTTTTATCTTTCTCTAATTCATAATTCACCAAATTCAAACTATCCCTCTCCTCTATCAATGTAATCTTATCTATATAATCACATATCAGACTGTCATATTGTATTACCTGATTCTGATATGTTTCAATCTCTATATTTGCACTTTCTAACTTAATTAATGTCTTAGGTATTTCATGTACTAAAGAGGGCTTAAAAGCTATCCTTATCTCATTCTCATAAGTAATTATTTTAGCATCTTCTGTCGTGTAGCCGTAATAATTAATTATAATATCTATTGCTTCTTCTAAAGTAATGTCCTCAAGTTCTTTAATCTTCTTTTCATAGTCTAAATGTATCTTATCTATATCATTACGTAAGGAATTGATAGTAGTTTCTCTTTCTTGTATTGTGATGTTTTTAAGATGTATATCCGTTTGTAAATGGATAATTTTCTTCTGATTAACATCTTGAGTATAAGATAATGCATTATTCTTTTTACGTAAATCATTATACTCCACCTTTACGGTCTTCATTACTCTAAAATGATATATAGGAAACACTACTCCTGATAACACAAGAGCAACTAATAGTATATTTAATATTTTAGTAAGTACTTTCATCATATTTTCTTTTTAATTACTCTATTTATAAGCTTATTAAACTTACCTCTCAAATCTTTTACTTGCATAACGATCATCCCTACTCCTACTACAGTAATTATAAGCCACACCCACCAAACAAGAGGCTTGTCCGTGAATATCTCTCTGTAAAATGCTCCTAAAACAAGGATTATCCCAAGAATATCTATAATTATGTTTCTAATTTTTACACTCATCTTAATATAGTTTTAATTTAATTGAATCTGGCATTCCAACACCTTCACCTAAACCTTGCAAATCTCCATGAGCATGTAAATATATTATTCCACTAGCATCATCTTTATGAGCTGATTTAAAACCACCTCCTGTATTTTCTTCTCCTTCAATAAAATTCCATACTGCAACTTTTTTCCAAGTAACCCCCATATTTGAACTAATAAAAACTGAAGGTAATCCACCACCATCTAAATGAGTAGAAGTATAGTATGTAGAAGTTACTAAATATTCATTGATAAACTCACAACAATAAGAAATACCACTAAATGAAAGTAGAGTTTTTATGTCGTTTTCTAAATCAAGATTTGTATCTAAATCTGATATTTTCACTTTAAATACACCTGTGTTTTTATCTAACTCTATACTATCTGAACTCCAAATTATATACCCATCAGCAGTAAAAACCATAGAAACAGTCCTAAGCTTTTGATTTCCTGGTAAATTTAAGTCAGCAATAGAGCTAAATTTATAATCTGAACTTTCAAACCATTTAACATTATTATCGTTATCACCTGAAGTAATATACCACTTTTGATTGTAAGCATTAAATTTGCAAGTGTGAAAATGTCTTATAGCATCAGCAGATAATTTATTGTGTGCAACTGTTAATTCTGCTGTCCATGTAGCTCCATCATCATCTGAATAATATACTTTTTTATTTTCTACATCATCTGCTCCATATTCCGCAAAAGCTATATGACCTGTCAATCCTTCATCTACTGCATTGTCATTATAATATGCTTCTGCACTCAACACCTCAGCCCAATTTTCACCGTCATCTACCGATCTTTGTACTGTGTCGTTTGTCCACAAAAGAACACTACCTGCTCTTGTTATAAAACATTGTTCTATTTCATTAGCTAAATTTACTACTTGTGCATCTGTGGCAAAATCATCATTACTAACTCTAACTCTCGTTACAGGATCACTATATAGCCTATAAACAACTTTAGAACCTAATTTATACATTATATAATTACTGAATAGTAAATCCTTAGTTACGGAAACTTCCTTCTCAGGCATAGTATTAATAGATGAAACTTCAGTAGTTATCGTTACATCCACTATTTCTCCTGTGCATGATCCTATCAAAATACTATCAATAGCTAAATTAAAAGTACGAGAAGAATTTGCCTGAACCCTAACATAATCATTTTCTATTCCTTTATCTGCATTAGATAGAACTTCTGTTTTATCTATATTAAAATGTACTTTAATATCACTTAAGTTACTGTAGTTTATTACAGTAAGTCTATAGGCAGTTGAATCCATCGCTGTACGAGATGAATCTGTGTAGTTAGGATATGCTTTAATATTTTTTATCATGCTGCGTAATAATCTTTATATGATTTCTTCACACTACAGTAATCAACCTTACCAATCAACGTTGCTCCTGCATCTAAACTTACTCTTTTTAATCCTGCCGAGGTTATTTCTTCTTGATATACTCCATCTGCACCTCTATTAGTTCCAGTTGCAGTTCCTAATTCTACCCTAACAACACCTTGTGTAATATCAACTAACTTTATTTCAGTTAAATATAATTCATTTAAATCAAATGTTGTTATTTGTTCTATTTGCGTAGAAGTACCTGCTGCTACAGCGAAACCTCCTGAGATAGTCCATCCAGTATCTAATGTCCAATTAGCTCCAGAATCAAAGTTGTAATTCAATACTTCCTCAGCACCTAAGAAGTCATCTTGTATTCCTATATAAGTTCTTAATTTAGTTAAATCAACACCAGTCTGAACAGTACTATAAGTAAGAAAAGATTGAACACTTGCTATCTCATTGCTTGTGTCTGTAGTTGCTGTAGCCTTTAAGAAGAATGTATCATCGAAAGTTACTTGAGCATTAAGAAATTTATAATGGAAATCTTTTAGTTTAGCATGATATGGATTTCCTGGATCATAATAAAAATAAGCATCTATAACAGCTCCCCAATAGGTAGCGTTTGATTTATCAAATCTTATATCGCTTAGTACAGAAAAGTCATAAATAGCATCTAATCCACTTCCTGAAACATATGTAGGATTTGCTCCATTCGTATTAAGTAAATCATTACCATCATATCCCCCTAACCAAGCAAGATCTAAATCTGTAGTAGGATAAGGGACTGCTCCACTTAATCCTTTCCATATACTTGCACAATGTCTTAGTAATCCATTCATATCTTTATATCTTTATTCCACAAATATGTATTATCAGATGTTCATTTCAAAATGTGGAATATCTTTGAAGTTATCATCATTCTCATGATTTTTATTCCAATCTCCACCCCACCTATTATTTTTATTTAAACTCATCCAATACCTACCTAAAGGCTCTACGTCTTCATATTTATATGTTAATACTCCATTTTTAAATATATTTAAATCTACAGCTAATCTCTTAAGATGCTTAGATTTCATAGTTTTACTTTTGCGAGTATCATCTATTAATTCTCCATCATGTATAGTCTTACCATTATAATATAACCATTGCTGATCTTCTGTACGATATAATTCTCCTCCTGTAAGTTTATATCCATTCTTAGCAGCATAAGTAATTAGATTACCTACATTCTGTAAAAATATCCACTGTTTGTCTGATAAACTCATAATTAATTAGTATTAGTATCGTTACTTGCAACACTTCTAAATACACCATCAAAACCTCTACTTTTTGCCCAATAATATATTTGATTTAAATTATCATCTGTCGCATCCCAATAATCTTCTGCTGTTTTAAATTCTTCTTTTGTAACATGTTTCGTATTTTCAACTTTTTGTTCAGTAAAATAATCATTCATTGCTTGTGTTAAATCTTTTATATCTTGAGAATTTGTTTTTCCTGTTCCTGTATTTGTCTCAACTTGATTTTTTATACCCCCTACTAAAAATACTCCACTCAATAAAGCTATAGCAAATATCCCCACCATTGCAATTACCCATTTCTGTATTCTCCCTTGCAGATCCCTTACTACCTGTATTGCCGTTATATCTGTTTCATTCATCTTTTTATTAATTTACTACATAAGTACTATCTAAATCTTGTATAGCCTCTAACACTTTTTCCGTTTTGTTATATGCTCCAGCAGCATACCTATCATTCGAATATCTTAATCTTACCTCAGTCATTATTAAAGATAAAAGAACACTGGAAGTAATACATATCACAAATAACAATCTTTTATCTTTTTTTGACATACTTTATATATATTGATGCTTGTAACCCAAATAATATACATATAATTATCCATGTCATAACCTTAGCAAATGTCTGTACATTAGAAACGTTGTATCCGAACATAGGATAATAAAAATTAATATTATACCAAATTTTAAATATAAAATATAAACTTGATACTCCAAAGAATAAAGGTTCTCCTTTCTCTATATGCACCTTAAATCCTTTTAATAGCTTTCTAAAAACATAAGCAATATATAACAATAGAACACTTAATCCTAAATATTCAATACTAAAATATAAACATTTCCATATTGCACTACCATCGTAGTACGTATGGAATAATGCCAATATTGTCAAGCATCCTATTATTATATATTTAACCAATTCCTTCATTAACCGTCTCCTTTCGGTGGTTTTGGCGGCTCTGGTGGCTCTGGTGGTTGTGTTCCAAATAAAATCTCATTCTTTTTCATAATTATATATATTTAAGGGTTAATTTTAATTTTTATCTTGATGCTCGTAATATTCCAACCTTATCTGCCCCCCTTGAGTAGTAGTCTCAAGATTATCTAAAACAAAAGTATAATAAGTGTCTCGTTTCAATATGATCTCATTTCTTCTAACTCCACCACCTCCTGCGTTTTTTGCAGCATAATCATATTTTAAAGATATAATTGTTCCTCCGCTATAAGTTGCATTTGTTGTTACGTAATTACTAACTAAAGCGCCTGTAGCAGTACCTTGTAATATTGATGTATCTCCTGCGTCTCGCCTTGAATTTTTACACAAAACATCTGAGCCTGTTGAAACCGTAATAGTAGTTCCTTCTAATACTGACATACACATACTTCCAGAATGAACAAATTCCCATACTACATGAGGCAGCACTGCTGTATCTGGCACATAAAATGAAATTGATATTTCACCCCCGTTACCTATAGCAGGATCATTAACCTGCACCCTATATGTAGATCCCCCGTGTATTTCATGGTGTGCATAATCAATTGTTTGTAGGGTGTTAGTACTACTGTCTATACCGTCTTTCCCTGTCTCTTTTTTTACACCTGTTATTAAATTCCCCTCAGTTCCATCAGCATGAAACGATGTTACGTTAAGTTGAGAATTACTATTTGAACTAATACCGCTTTCTAACTCCTCTAAGCTAACTTTCATGTTACCACCGTTAGTAAGACTTACATTATCATAATCACCATTTGCTTTTTTGCCAGTAATAACAGATTTTGTTAAGGTTGCATCATCTTGATCTGTAATAGGCATATCTATATTGTGAGAAGACCATTTAAAAGGAGTCTTCCTCATTATCGTAGTGAGTTCGAAAGATGTTTGATCAGAAGCTCCATTAGTATAAACTACTCTAAAATATTTACCAAATGAAGGGGGAGAAAACCATTTTTCTGCACCTGCCAATATAGTATATTCTTCAGCAGTTCTCCAATTGGTTGATCCATCAGCAGAATATTGTATTTCTAATCCACTGATAGCACTTGCCACATCTGAGGTAACAAAAACAGAAATTGCGTTATATGATAGTATGTCTTTTGATTCTCCCGTATAAACGGCATCTGCTAATAATGGTGTAGTTGACGAATTACAGTCACAAAGATGCCCTTCTAAAACAACGTGAAGCTGTCCGTCTTCATTTACGCCTGCCTCATCTCCTGTAGATGGATCGGTTATGGTAATATTAATAGGATGATCACTATTAGTTATCTGATCAAACTGAATATGAATAATATCATTAGCTCCTAATACGTCAAACGTAGGAAAATCTTGATATTCCATTATCCAATCAGCTCCGTCTGCCGTAAATGTTATCTCTTTATCGTAAGATTGTGCTTGTGCAAAGTAAGTTGTTTTCTGAGTGTAGTTATGAACATATAGTAATCCTGTTACGGAAGGAGTAAAATCTAATCCAGAAAGAGTTATTTGTCTCGTTCCTGCATTTGGTGTGTAAGTACCCTGATCCCATCCTATTACTATATTACTCATTATATATTAGTGTTCTTTATTAAACCTACTATTCCACTTCTTGCTGTACTAAATTCATTAGCTACAAATGTATAACCTGCCTTTATATTATTCCATATTATACCTAAATATGAAGATGTATTACGCCACATACCTATATGAATATTTCCTGTATGTCGCAATAAGCCATTCATTAGTAGGCTGTCGTTGAGTCTTTAGCTAATACTAAAACTACAGAACCCGAAGTCAATTTAATACGATTATAATACCCAGGGCCTTCTTGTTCAGGACATCCATAATATATACCTGCCTTATACGTTACTGTAGTTACAGCTATATTACCACTATCTCCAGTTTCTAATATTGCAAGAACCGTATCTTCATGTGGAATAAAACCATAAAATTCGTAAGTTGTATAATCTGTAGTGCCACCAATTATCCTGTGACCCCCTCTCATTGCTATAATATCTACGTTACGCATATCTATTTATTTTATTTTTACAAATATAGTTAATTAATCGCTATTCATTTTTAATCTGCTCTTTTCCAATCTTTATATCTTTCTTGATTTATGTATTTATTTCTATCTGCTGCAATAATCTTTTTACTTGCAGTCCATAAATCATCAGTTACCTCATCTAATACATTTAATTTTACTCCATACTTATCAGTATAATAAGTGTCTTTCCATATATCTTTTTTAACTTTAGGCTGCTTATCTAACAGTTCTAAATATTTTAATGTAGCCAAAGTGTTAAATCTATACAACTCTCCCTTATCTAATGTGTATTTTTTTAATCTATCTCCATCAGGAACACTTATAACTTTACTCGTTTGATAAGGCTTTAATGCATCATATTTTTTAGCTTCATTATATGATTTAGGCATCTCTTTCTTTGCTACACCCCATCTAAATAATTCAGTAAATGCATCATTCTTAGCTTCTGACCTAAGTTTATTAATGTCATATTGCACACCTGTAACTTCCTGATCCTTTCGTCTATCCGTTATTTTCTCCTTATTTCTATCAGATAAATTAGCTGTACTCATATATTCTAAAACAGCATCACTAAATTTCTCTCCTACTAATTTTGTGTATTCATAAAACTCATCAGACGTCATTCTACGTTTCTCAAAACCTTCCTTAGTCTCTACAGCTTTTTGAGTGTTGAATATCTTTGTAGGTATAGCATTATATTTAGCTAAGAACTTCCATCTCGAATCTCCACCTTTTAATCCTAACCAATGTGTGTATGGTAATAGCGTTTCACCTGGATATGTTTCTACCACATCTCCTAATTGATCTATACTTGGATTATTAAGGTCAAAGAAATGCTCTACACCCATTGTGTAAGATAAAATCTCTTTAATATCCTTACGAGAATAAGATGTAGGATCAAAAAACTTCTCTATTTGTTTAATAAGATTCACATTTTGAGGTAAAGGTTTAGATGCAAAACCTAAATATCTTTTAGCTGTCTCATTTCCTATCTTAGACCATCTATTCTCATCTGCTGTTAACACATCAGTAAGAAGTTTAGTTAATGCAGATATACCTTGTACAATAGACATATCTTTAGTCATTGTTATAGTATCATATCCTCCAGAAAGAAGTAATGAAACTGTCAATCTATCTTTTAAATCACCTTCTTGCATTCCTAATTGTAAAGCATCATTTACATTTCCTATTAATCCTAAAGGAATAGCTAATGATGGTATATTAAGATAAGGTAACTCTACATCTCCAATTCGAAGTGTGTAATTAGGAGTCACCTCTTGTCTACCTGCTTTTTTCCATCCTTCTTTACTACGTCCTCCTGTAATCTGAATAAAATCATCTTCATCACTACCTAATCCTATTGCCATAGCTATAGAAAACGCTACTGTTCCTAACCATGCTCTACCCATCTGTTCGTAATAAGCTCTACTACCTTTATCTCCCATCTGTGCAGTAGAAATATCAGCATTAGTTATTTTCTTATATATACTTGTAGGACTTAATCCATGTGCTCGTAATTGCCCGTAAACAGGAACATGATCTAACATATATTCTGTTACGTTACCTACAATTTTAGTAAATGGAACGAATGGTTTTATTACTGCCTGAGTAACAGGATTAGTATTGGCTAATGTTCCTATACCATATGCAATATGAGCAATCAATCCTCCTCTATCATCAGTAAAAATATTAGCACGAGCTAATTGTTCTATTTCCTGACGTTCTTCTGGTGTTACATCTAACATATCAAGCATTATTTCTCTTGTGCGGACATCTCTATCTACTTTAGTTACTTTCTTGCCTGTAAGCTCCTCATATAACGCTATATCGTTCTCTAATTGATTACTTAGTACCTCTTGATCTATATTTCTTCCTGTTACCTCATCAATAACAGCTTTTCTTAATTTCTTTCCTGACAATCCTTTTTTAGCATATTTATCTGCTATTAAAGAAGCCATCTCAACATCATGTATAGTGCTATACATAAATCTGTCCTGCGCTAATAGATTACGTCCACTATATTTGTAAGCATTAAATATATTAATATCAAACTTCTTATCACCTACTTTTATATTTACAGGTTTAAAACGTTTACCTTCCCCGAACTTACCTCTTTCAAGTTCACTAACTTTAAAACCTTTATCGTTAGCTATCTGTTCTATATATTTATTTCCTATTCCTCCTTTAACATATACTTTTCTTGCTTCTTTAGCTCCAAACTTCATTCCTGAGAATGCTGGAGCGTACACCATTTCCCCAAATGGATTATAAACAGCCTTTTTATCTTCAGTTTTTTGTTTACGTACAACATCAACCCATCTGCTTAGATTTACTAAATCTCTTACAGGTTTAGCTGCTATATTAGATCCTGCACTTACCATGTTTAATACTGAAGTACTTGCACCTGATAGTAAAGATGCATAAGCCATATCCATCCATAGATTTATAGCTTCAGTCCCTTTATTCTTAGGATATAATTCGTACATATAATTAGCCATCTCTTTAGCTGCTTCTGTCTCAAATAATCCTGTCCCTTTAAGCTTCTGTAAGTTATCTGCTAATCTTAATATCTCTTTAGATTGTTCTGATGTTAACTGTTGTAATCCAAAATACTCACTAAATAATTCAGTATAAAAATCAGTATCTAAAGCTCCTAAATTAGTTGCTTCAGTTAACTTATCTATAATATCTTTACGTTTCTGTTTTGCTCTTGGTAATGGTGAACGTCCTAATAATTTAGTAAGCTCTGATTGTGATTTATCTTTTATTTGTTTCTGATATTCATTTAACACTATATTAGATAATTCTTGAGCCTCTAAAGTAGTTAGTCCTGCCTCATCAATAAGTTTTCCAATAAGATCCCTTCCTAAATCATCTTGCTCTGACCAATGTTTCTTTATTACTTCATCTATACGTGTTCCTAATTCTTTTGCTGTTTCTGGAATAGCAGATTTAGCTTCTTGTTTCCGCAAAGTAGATTCTAACTTTTCGCCATCCTTGTCTTGAGCTAATATTTGCTTAATCTGATCATCAGTTAATTCTATACCAATACTTCTAAAGTCATCAGTTAATTTCTGAGTAATATCAGTTAATCTATAATATCCTTCTCTAACATAAGAAGCTACCATGTCTCCAGCAAACTCTATATCTTCAGATGTAAATCCTGCTCCAGCTTGAAGTGTTGTGCCTTTTTCCTTTCTCCACTTCTCTAAACGTTCTTTACGATAATCTTGCTCTTTTTTTATCTTCTCCTTGTTAACTTGACGTTTCTTTGGAGATTTCCTTGGTTTGGTAACAAGCTTTGTTCTTGCCTTTTTATATGTAGGACTTTTTATTATTATTTCATTAGCTATACGCTTAGATTCTTTATTTATCGTTTCTTCAACCTTGCCTATCTGCTGTTCAATAGTTGTATTGCCTGAGACTTTTTGTTGTAGCTTACGTTTGTTATAATCTTCTATCTTTTTACGCTCAATCTTTAATACAGATTCAGGTTGTTTAGCTTTCCATATATTTAATACAGCACTTGCTTGACCTGCTGACGTAGCTTCTCTCGCAACAGCCTTTTCTAAATTTACTAATTTACTAATAGCATCATCTTGCTGCTGCTCCGATACTTTAGGATTGATAGCTTTACGAGAATAGTAATCCATTAAGGATAACCTGGCTACTTGTCTTGTAGGAATTTCTTCTACAGTAGATTTATCTAAAAGATCATTATATGCTTGCTCTAATGTACCTTTATCTCTAATATACTTCTTAGCATTCTCAGTAGCAGCTTCATAAGTTAACACTTCATATGTTTCTTTATTAGCATCTACTATTGTCTGAACAAATTGTTGTTGTTCAGATTCTTTTGCTTGGAATATGTTTTCTTCTGTACCCCTAACTTTTGTTCGAGCTTCCTTTGGTTCTAAAGGTTCTACTTTAGGTATTTTAACTTCTTCAGCTTTAGGTACAGGCTTTGTTATAACAGGTTTTTCTTTTACAGGCTCTATAACTTCCTCCTTAATTATAACCTCACTTATTGGAGCTGCTGTACGTGTTTTCTTGTCTGGTGTTATCAATTCTAACTGACCAGCTTCAAATGATTGATTAAGATAGTCTTCTAATATCTCAGCTTGCTTAGTCATCTTTCCTTCACGAAGATTCTTAGCTGCTGCTATCTTATCCTTCATTTTTAAAGGAACATCAATATTTTCTAAATTAACATCGTCAGAAAGAAAATCCTGCTTAAACTGTGCTTTCTTATCTAATACTTTTTCTTTTTTTGTGATGATTTCTTCTTGTACGGCTTCTTTTTTGACATCGACTTCTTTTTGTTCTTGCACGGCATCTTTTACCTCCTCTTTAACTGGTTTAACTTCTTCCTTTATTTCAGACCTTTTAAGCTCTTCTTTTTCTTCAGGTATAGTTTCTGTCGCCTCATCCTTTCTAATCTCTTCAGAGGCTTCTGTAGGCTTCTCTATTAGTTTCTCTTCTATAGATTGAGCTTGTAAAACTTCTTCTCTTTGTATTATTAGTTCTTCTTGTTGTTTTTCTAACTTCTCTGTAGATTTCTCTTGTTCTTCCGCAAATATTATCTCTTTATCTAATTCAGATATTTGTTCATCTATCTCAGCAGCTTTATCTTGTCTATCTGCAACATCTAACAATTGCTCTTCTAACACACTAATCTTTTCCTTAGACTTAGCTGCTAATATTTTATTCTTACCCTTACTTGCTTCTTTTAATTCATCTATTTTAAGAATTAACTCAGTAGCCTCTAATTTATTTGCAGCCGTATATTCTTCAGGAACTTCACTATAAGCTTCCTGTACCTGCTCTCTTGTCTTTTTAGACATATATTCTGTAGGAGAACTCAATACTTTACCTATTACGGCACTACTTACAGCTATATCTGCTAATCCCTCTCCTATTTCTATATCAGGATTTATAGTGTATTTATCTACTATCTGAGTACTTAATTCTGCTGCTACTTCTGAAGCTGACTCTCTCACCATAGGCGTTAATCCACCAACCACATTAGCATAAGCTCTCTCAAAAGGCGTTTGTAATGCTTTAGCTATTTCCTTCTCAGCCACATCGACACCTTTCATCTTAATAGCTTTATTCATATTCTTAAAAAGAGGAACTGTACCTATTGCTTCTGTAGTTATTTCTATACCTGCACTTGTAATCGAATTCATAGCATTCAACCAATCAGACATTCCTAATTCTTTATTCTGAACGAATTTATCAGTGCCCACCTGTGCCCCTATTAATCCTAAAGATGCATTAGTAACTCCTGCTGCGTTCCCTGCCCATAATGATAATAACTGTGGTACTTGTTCTGCTATATCTAACACTAGATTGCCAGCAGCCTCACCAACATCTCCTGCTTGCATAGCAGCTACAATCTCACCTTCGCCCACTTGAGCACCTGCACTCTTTTTAGCTGCTTCGTTACTCATATAAGCTGCTCTATCTTGCCAATATGTAGATTCACCTGCACCTAATTTCTCAGCAACAGCATTAGTTACTGTTTCAGAGATAGCCATTACATTAACAGGAATATTAAGAAATCTATCAGAACCAGCACTAAGTCTTTTACCTAACTTAGACATGAAAGGATCATTCTTAGTTGTTTTAGATAAATCTTTCAGATAACTCTTATAGCTTTCTTCAACCCTCTCTTTATACAAATCTAAATCTTGAGGTGAAACAGTATATTTCCCATCTTCCTTTACGATACCATACTGGTTAGATAAGTTATCTACCTCTGTTTGGTATTGCTGCAATAGTTCATCTGATTTGTCAGGATTAGCTTGTATATTCTGTTCGTATTGTGATTTTGTCTGCGTAGCTATTCTATTAAATGCAGACATTTTTTGCTGTGGAGTCATTCCACCACGATCTTCATACCATTTATCTACGTCTGTAAGAATTTTACTCTCCGTAGTAGGTTCTTCTTCTTTAGGTTCACTCAGCGTAGAAGGGACTTCTGAAACGGATTCTTCTGGTGCTTTGGAAACATCTTGCATAGAAGTCTGAAAATCTTCGAAAGTAATGTCTTTTTTTTTTACGTCATCTACAGCGTATTTATCCCACTTATTTGGTGACGTTTCTTCCTCAACTATATATTTATCCCACTTTGTAGACATATTTATTGTTTTTTAGCTTTAGGGAAAGACTTTAAAAATTCATCTGTTTCTGATTCAGGTATATTATAAACTTTACCCTTTACAGAATACGTTACAGTAGCTTCCTCCTCTTTCTTTGGTTTAAAGGTGTCCATTCCTTTTACTATATATTCATCTTCTATAAGTTCTTTCTCTCCTTCGTATGGAACTAAAAACTCTTCTGTTATGATTCTCTTCCCCATAGCTACTTCACCTAAGTCTGGATTTGGTTTATCATATTGACCATATACCATCCATTCTTTCTTCCCAGTCTTAGGATTAGTCATATATTCAACTTTAGTATACAGCACCTTATCTTTGCCTCCAAGAACATCTAAAGTATCACCTTCCATATTCATAGCTCCACTCACTCTACCTGTTTTCTTAACAGGATTACCACTCATATCTCCAGCACCAGTACGTACATCAATATCTTTTTTCTTAGTAGTTTTTGTTGCAGTTGATGGTCTTTTCTCAGACATACCAACATCTAACTGAAATGGATTCTTATTTGCTCCATCAGGATGTAACATCCACATTATTTCTCCATCACCCTGCACGTCACCTTGGTCTTGTGTAGTTAATCCATTATTCATTGCTAAATCATCCCACATCTTCTGATCTGACGCACTTAATTTAGAATATCCTTTTACTAATCCTTCTCTTCCCTGTATATTATCATAAGCTCCTAATTCTTCTTTAATACGCTTACCTTGATTCTTGTAATTAGGAACACCTCTTCCATTCTCATCTAATTTAGGAACACTCATCCCATTAGGTAACTTCTCTGTTTCCCAATATTGATCATTAAATGCAACCTTAACCTGTGTCTTATCTTTATTGAAAACACGAGACTGAACATCTATCTCATCATCTAATTTGTTCTTTAATACTTTCTGTGTCTTATTTAATTCCCAAGGTGCTATCTTTAACTTACTTTCATTATACGGAGTGTTTGTATCCCAATATAATGTTTCTTCCTTAAAAGATTCTTGATCGTATTTACCAGGATCTTTTTTAAAAGCTATAATATCTTGTTTTCTATTATTATCCCAATTCTTCAATACGGACATCTGTTGTTCTATAGCTGATGCGGCAGCTTTACCATTCATAATATCTTGAGTGCTTAGATTGCCTTTCTTATCTTGAACCATCTTAGAAACCATATCGTCAAATTGCTTATATGCATTCAATGATTTCTGTTGTAAATTAGCATCTACGAAGTTTAACTTATCTATATCAACAGTCTTCATGAAATCCCTATTCATCTGATCTTGACGTTGAGCATCAAACTGACGTTGCTGTTGTCTCTCACGATCAACTTGAGCCATTCGAGCTTGAATATCTCTCGTCATTCCTTTAAAATCAGGTCTGGCCGAATTCTGTCCTGTATATATTGCTTGAGGTTGTATTACTGACATATTCTATATATTATGTTCCATATCCCATTGAAGAGAAATCGTAATTATAATTTCCTGTATCTTGATTTACAACATTTCCAGTTGATTGTGTTGGTTGTTGCTGTGTTGTTCCCATTCCACTTGAACTTATATCTGATGTCATTCCATAACCTGAACCCGCTAATGTACTAACACCTCCCGTTAACATATCATAAGAACTTTGTAAATTACCCTGCATCTGATTCATCTCTGCCATCCATGGATAGTAGTCATTCATATAATATTCCTGTTGTTGCCACTGGCCTAACGTATTCAATTGTTGACCATATCTCTGTCTATTTTGCGACTGTTGTCGTGCTGCTTCTATTTGAAGATTAGTCATCGCTTGGCTTTGTTGACCGTAAAGAGATGTAGTAGCTCCTAACAAATCTGCTGCACTCGTAGATGCTTCTCTTGCTGCACCTATGCCTTGTGCCGTACCTTGCTGTATTTGTTGTTCATATAAATCTTGACCTGGAAGTCTTGTGCGTTGAGCATCTTGACGAGCTAAGTCTGTAGCTTGAATAATAGCTTCAGGAATACTCATTTCTGGATAAGCCTTCCTTAATTCTTGAATTGCTTCTTTCGACTTGTTTGTACCTATGATACCAGCCACAATCTCACTTATAGCTGTACCACCTGCGACAGCACCACTAATAATATCTGTACCTCCCGTGCTCATAATTATAATATTTTAAATTGTAATCCCTCGACAATTTTATCACTTTTTAATAAATTATCTTCAGACCAAATAGGTCTTAAGTTAGTATAATGGTTTAAACGTACTACATCGTTCTCAGTTTTTGCTGTAGCTAATGGAATTATATGATCCATATGCCATTCATCTTTATTATTCCAAGACATACCTTTCACAAACTGACCCTCCATATAACTCTTAAAAAATTCCCATGAACATCCTAATATTTTACAAGACTTAGATTTCTTAGTATACCCCATACGCCTAAATGAACCTTGTATAATTCCTCTAATAGAATGCTTACATTTACACAAAGAGTCTATTGCCATTTTTAATTTATGTCGTTCTCTGTCATACTGCCTAATAGATTCCCTAACATCACTCCTGCTCCTGTATTCTTTTTTATATGCAGAATTTTTTTCTTTATGGGAATCATTATATCTTTTCTTTTTCGCTTTGACTTTATCTGGATTATTTATCTCCCACTCTTTATTTCTTCTCTTTCCTTTTTCAGAATTATTATATTTTTTCTTAATATTTCTCCATCTTTCTGGATTTCTTTTTCTATAATCAGCAGCAGCTATCGCATTACACTTTTTACACGAACTTCTTAATCCATCTTTATTCTTTTTATCTGGACTAAATTGATCAGCAGGTTTTACCTCTACACACTTGCTACATTTTTTAGTTTTCATCTTACAAATATAACATTTTTATTGCTACTCATTTAAGGACTTAATTCAGAGTTCATATCAATCTTATACAACTCTATCTTTGTTGTATCTGAATTAGTCAGTTTAACCTTCACTACTTTTCCACGGATATCCTCGCCCTCATATAAATCATAGTTAGTTGCTGTGCTACTACGTGTCTTCATATTTTTATTAAATGCTGACTTATATACTCCTTCTTCTAATACCCATTGAGAATCTAATATTTTACTATACATACCATTAGAATATGTATCATTAGCTTCTATTTCTATAGGATCTGCTGTCCATTTTTTATTAGAATGAACCGCAATGGTGTTATATACTTTTACTATATTAGGATTAGCATGAGATACTACTTGAATATAAGAATCTCTTGCCTCTCCATATAAATAACATCTATCTACATTATCACTATTTAATTCATACAATGCACCAACACCTTCATAAAAACTAAATATATTTGCTTTATTAAACAAAAACATAGTTGTTTTATCTGATTCCACTAATGATGTATATTTGCAAATCCACCTATTAGAAGGTTCATGAAATATTAATGTCGCATTATTATCACTTGTAGTCCTATCAACAAATGTTATATATACATTTTCATAATAAGGATCATAACCCATAAAACATTTTACATTCTCGTAATTAGCTATAATACCAGATACGCTGCTGGAAGCTATACCGTTAAATAAGGTTTCTAATAATGCTACAGATTTATCTTTAAAATAAGTTCTCATCTTATAATCATAAGAGCCTTGTGGTGAATTAACCTTTCCAGATATAGGAAATAATCCGTTAGCAGACTTTCTGACTACAACACCATTGTTTATATCAAAGAAATAAACATATTTACCATTATTAACAATACTTTCTTTAAGAAATGTACCATACCATTCTGCATGAGGTCTTAAATATCCAATAGGAGTTGTACTTTTAACAACATTAACATTACCTGCTGTATCTGTATATTCTGTTGCTCCAACAAAACCTGACAAAACTTTTTCTTCACATATAACTACTAAGCTATTCCCTAACTCCTCTAACCCTTTTATTCTGCCGAAATTATCAGATACTTGCTTTTTATCATCAAAATCAAACGTTGACAATCCATTTATTTGTGTATCCTGAAAATATTTATTAGACCATAATATTGTATTATCATATTTAAATCTTGATTCTGGATACTCAATATTAGGATCAGCATATCCAGCTATCTTTTTTGAAAAATTATCATAAGGATATGGATCTTCAATAAATTCTATTATTCCTAATATAGAATTAGGATCAGTTCCAACTCCATAAAACAATTCTCTTGTCCTATACCATATATCTCCAGTATTCATATTTCCTGTAGACGGAGAATGTGTAGTAGTTCCTCCTGTACAAGTGCCACCAAATCCAATTTCATAATATACATGCTCTTGTTGTTCAAGACTTGGTTTGCGTACTTCAATTAATGCATTATGAAAATACGAATTAACACCAGCACTATCATAATCCCATCCTGTTTCAGCCGTAGGTCTTATAATTAAAAATGTTCCAACTATCGTTTCTCCTGTCTGTTCTGTATTAGATACTGCATATTCTTTAATAGCTTTTGATACCTCTGATACAGAAATAATATTTTCAGGGTCTACATTATATTCATTTGTTTTTGATGCAGTAATAGGAACGGATTTAGTTGCGGCTATTGATCCAGATAATATTGCTGTTCTAATGTCTAACACTTCAAATTCTCGCACATCAGACAAATAAGTAATTGTTGGCTTACCTACTGCTCCTTGTGATAATATTTTTATTATATCTCCAACCTCAAAATTATAATTATACTTAATACTGCCCTTAGCAGATACATCAAGAGCTAACAGAGAATCATTTATAGTATCATCATCATCCCTAAATGTAGTAACATAATGACATATAGTTTGTACAAATGAAGGTGGTTTATATGCATAAGCCCATCTCCATCTTGTAGCTCCAACTGGAGCTGTTTGAGAACTTAAATCCCAAGTTACATATGCTCTCCCCTCATTAGCTCTATCCCCTTTACCTTCAACTACAACATTCGTATCGTTAGATATTAAAGCTGGCCACTTTCTGCCATCATCATCATAATATACTAATGCAAAACTATGAGTTTTTGTTGGTTTAAATCCTTGATCTGTAACCAAACCAGAAGATAAGCTATATACTCTATTATACACTACACAAGAAGAAGAAGAACTTGTTTTTCCTGTAAAAGTTCCTGAATCTGCTGTATAAACTATCAATATTTGATCACCAGTACCTTTAGAGAAGCTCCATGATCCAGAAGGTGCTGTAGTTGTAGTTGGCAGCTCCATGTTATCGTAAATATAATCTATAATATCACTTACGCTATCATAACGATTATCAAATACAATATAATTCCCTTCTTCCTCAAAATTTAAATCTGTACCGCCAGTATGAGTAAATACACCCGCATATTTAAAATAAACATAATCTCCTGCATACACCTCAGTCCTTCCAACATCATCTCCCCAATCATAAGTATAAGTGACTTTTGTAAGTCCATTATAAGTAATGGTTTCATTCCAATCAAAAAATATAGTAGGCTGCGCCTCATAAGCAGCAGCTAATGTTACATTTAGATCTACCAAGTCTTTTCCTGACGTATTGCCTCCAAACGTAAGTCTATCATCAGATATAAACGATAATGATTCACTTTTTTCTGGCACTAAATCATATGGCTTATTTGCCTCTAAATTATCTACAGCTATAGATGTTTTATTATTATAAAACTTATAATAATAACTCGCATTATCAACAAGAGGAGAACTGGACGGAGATGTGGCTGTTGCCGATCCATACACCTGATCTGTATTGCTCTTATCTATTTTAGCTATCTTAAACCAATTACTATCATTACCACTTCTTGCGGCTATCTCAATATAATCTACATTTGAATCCCCAACATTAAATCGTACAGCAATGTAATTATCTAATGATTTAATAGTAGAATGATCTGCTGCTGAAGTTAATTGCCTGCTGACACCAACCTCAGAACCAGAAGTATATACACTTTTTCTATAATCACTATAGATATATCTATATTTAAATTGAAATGGTTTGTCTATATTATTATAACTAACAGTAGTGTCTCTACCCATAGTAATTTGCGGAAATACTGTTGGTGGTCTTTTAATTACTTTTAAATAATTCTCATCTACTGTTACATCTCCATCTTTTATATCCTGAATATTAATCATTCTTGGAGGATTTTCATTATCTGTCCACCCCAACCAATCCCCACTTATCTCAGCACCAATAAAATAATCATTTGTCTTTGGATTTTGAAACTCTAATATATCACTCGATACACTATCTACAAGTGTAGTAGCTACACTCGTATGAGGATTAAATTCTATAATCATGCTTAATCGAGTAACTTCATTAGGAGAATAAATAAAAAGTATTACACTCTCATTTTTATTATAATAAGCCCATCCACACAAATATTCTGAACCTGATAATGGTTTAGTGTACACAGCTTCATTCCCCTTCACGTTAACAAGAACACCATTTTCACCATCTTCTACTCTAACAACATTTAAAGCATCAACATAATCACCCTGTTTAATGAATTTCTCATCTGAATCTGTATCTAATCCACCTGTTAAATATATTTCTTCTTTAAAATCACCCATTATCGTCTAATTTCTGAATATGTAGAGTAAATCATATCTTCTAACTCTGTTGCTGAAGGAAGCTCTATAAAATTCAACTCACTCACTGCTCCATTATAATTGCGTTCATATAACGAAACTAATCTCTTATCTATACTATCATTCATTATAGCATCCTGAAGCATTACGTAGTATTTTAAGGCCTTTTTTATCTTCACTGGTATCAAAGTACTATTTCCGTCAGAAGTGTTAATACCATCGCTTATATACTGCAAAAAGAAGGTTCTCGTAGACGCAGGGATACTTCTTATTATTATTACTTTTTCCCTATGATCTATAGTATAATAATAATCATTCTTAGCCCCCATAGTAGCATATCTATAATCTCCACCATCATCTAAAGCCACTCCTTCACCTATATCACTATCTACAGTCTCAGCACCATTCTCTAATGTTGTTGTTCTTACTATATCATCTTGTCTTGTTAGTGGAAACATTAAACCACCCCAGTTCATAGATAATTTTACTTCTTTAATAAAATCACTTGGTAAATCTATTAATCCTAATGAGTTTGCCGTAACTTTAGAAGTTTTAACATTATCATAATGAAGTATATTAAGCTCTCGCACACCATTTATAACATGATGCATACATAATTTATAATAACCCTCATCTCGTCCTGTTTCTAACAAGATTTCCTTTACCATCTTTTTTATAGTTAACCATCCACTAAGATCTGCCATCTCGTACTAAATTTTTATTAAGTGAATTACCATCATTTATTTTATCTGCATCAGGAATCGTCATTATCAAATCTACTGCTCTGCGTATTAGTATCTCATCCATTCCTGTAGGTATAGATATCTCGTCAGTATCATCATATGCCTCAAATGGTACTATCATTTCAACTTTTACAGTTCCACTGGCAACAGTAGATGTCATCCCTTTATATTCTATTCGACCATTTTGAGGTTTTGCAACATATCCTATAACATCATCAATTTGATCTACGTCTAATCCATCTATAATTCTAAACATATTATTCGTCATAGGAGCAAACTCTATACTCTCACTCTGAGTCGCTCGTATGCTTATAATTCCATTTCCTGCCCTTCGTGGTATATTAACCATGCTTTGTGTAGGTGTCGAATAATACACATTTGTGGTAGCATCTTGAGTTATCGCTATACCAGTATATTCTTTTACATATGGATCTGTATTACTAAAACTCCTTGCTAAAACTTCTGATAACATAGAATTATATACACGACCTATATAATAAGCTGTCATCTGATCTCCTACCTTGCCTAATTGTTTAGCTTGCAACTCACCATTAGCCCTATGTCGTACTAATTCTACTAATGCCTTTTTTTCTATCATGATTCAACTTTTAATTGTTGTGCGTATTGATATACACCTGCTTCATCAATAGGAACTCCTACTGCTTGTAGTATTCTATATACTACTTTCAGCTTATCTTCTTCATTAAAATCTAACTCTACAGTCTGTGATATATAATCATATCCACTTGTAGAAACACTTACTGAACCTGAAGAACGAACATTTCCTGAAGAATCTTCTTCTCCATCTGACCAAATATGCCCTTCTCCTACTGCTAAATATTGTAACACTCCATTAGCATCAATATAATAGTCATATACTGGTGTCGTAGGATATCTCAAATAAGAAAATGTAAAGTTATTCTGATCTAAACTTGTTGGAAGATATTCTATATAATCTGTTATAAACCTTGCTGTAGGATAATCTACCGTAGGAACTTCTATAGCAGAATTTTGTCTCAGCATAAACTTATCGTCATCTACAAGATATATAGGTTTAACATCAGTTCCATTCTTTTTATGATATAAAAATCCTGCATGAGCATAATTTGTAGGTATATCTATTGTGTTTCCCGTAAATGATAATTGTGCTCCCTGCTTAGTTACTTTAAATCTTTTTAATGAATCAGACATTTCTTGTGTACGTTCGTAATCATCGTACATTATCTCAAAATATTCCAATCCATTTGTATCTAACAGTAAACTGAAATTGCTCCTGGTTAAAGGTTGTCCTTTACTATCTTTACGAATAATAAAGTTTACAAAATTATATATATCATTGTTTGTATATGCCATAATTATATTATTTTATATCTTAATAATGAATAGAGAGGTTTAGCAGCTCCAGATTGTCCATGAACAATTAATATACCTGTAGGCATTTTCAACATATTAATAGTTGTAAAAGTATCCGCAGATATTGAATATGTATTTGGAACTACACATAGCTGACCTCTTTCATAATAATAATTATATATTTTATTTTGAGACGGCCTGCTTATTAATATTTCTCCATCCCCAATATTATATATACGCACAGAATCTCCTATAGATAAAGTATGACTATACGCTTCATACCAATAAGCATCCTCAATACTAACAGACCCACTGCCATTGCTTTCACCAGGAGCAAGCGGATCGAAAAAATTATATACAGTAAATGAGGTGTCTCCACTTGAATAAATACCTATAGAATTATCTTCTAATCTAACCATAGAAAAATATTGTGCAGCATCGCTTGCTGTTAATCCAGTAGAATATTCCTCTGCAATTAATCTCCACGAAGAACCAGTAAAATAATATTTTCTTAAAGTCATTACTGACCGTCCACTATCATAAATCAAACATCCAACACTATTGTAATCCATCTGCACTATCTCTTGAATGTAATCTCCAGCAGAACCTATTAATATACTCGCATCTACAGTCCAATTAGTGCCATCAAAAGATAATGTTTCAATATAATTGTTTGTTACATTTAATCTATTTACAACAATCCGATTATATCCAAAGTTCTTTATATTTCTAATATCTCCAATAATACTATAAGTGTTCCCAACAACCGTAAAAACCCCATCGCTATAATTCCCGCACTTCAACTCATTAGTAAAATATAAAGTATAAGCAAATCGTGTCTCTGAAATCCAATCCATAAATATATCATACGTGCCATCATCATCAATAACTCCTGTAGAATTAGCTATATCGTAAAAATATCTATTATTTTCTTTTTTAAATCGTAATTTATCAGTTCCATCAAGCTCTATCGTCTTATCATCAACACTTGTTGCATCTACAACAGCTTGCCCATCCTTTACTTTTTTGACATAAATTCTTGCAGTAAAAGTAGCTACACCCGTCTGCGACACATCAACATCTATATACCCTGTATCTGCCGTAATAGAAGTAACTGTTAATGTATTATCTGTTACTGTTCCATCAGCATTACTTAATGTACTCTTAGTAAATGTAAAATCATCAGACACATCATCATTATACTGATAAACGATAATATCTGATATTGCATTTGTATAATCTGCATTATTACCATCTGAATCAGTAGGTACAAGAACTGTCCCTGGAGTTAATGAAAATATATATCCACTAAGATTACCATCTGCAACCCAAGAACCAGATGCTTTAGTGTATGTTAAATTAGTATCTATATCTCTATAAAAATCAGCAGTCCTTCCTAAACTAGCAGCAGGAGCTCCGCTTCCACTCAACCATTGTGATGCATATCCAGGAATTGCTTGTGTTACAGGAACACTTAAACTTGGATCTATAGTCGTATCTATACTTTCTGCTGCAAGAAGTACTTTAATATTATTTAGATATTCACCTGCATTCTCTATATCTCCATTCTGCTTGTATGAATTATATAATGAATAATTAGAATTTATCTCATTCCACACCTCTGCCTGCCTTCTTCCTTCTTTTGGATTATCTGTTTGATTAGTTTGCCATAAATCATAAAACTCATTTAAGGCATCCTTAATAACATAAAATCCATCTGTATCCCAAACATCATGAGTCTGAGTACCTGTTATGGTTTTAGTTATTATTAAATCATTAGCCTTACTATTTGTTATATTAGAGCTAATACTTGTATCATACTCTCCTGTATAAAGCTCTGTTAAAGATATACTATTTACAACTATACTTGTAGTCGTAGTACTACCCCAACTTGCAGGATACGTTAATGTATGAGTCCTTGTATTTAATGTTATTGTATCAGTATACGAAGTTTCATCAGTAGAACTTATAGTTGCTAATCCTACATCTGACTCTATACTTATGGTTATTGTTGGTATATCTGTAGTAGCATAAGTAAACGTAAAAGTTTTAGCATATGTAGTAGTTGTATTTGAATCATATACCGAATACACCACAGTATATACTCCTGCTGCTACCGTAAAGGTTTTATATGCACTATATAAACTTACATCTATATCAATGTCTGGATTGTTAAAATCTGCATTCTGATGTAATATATTTGAATTTGGATCTGTGCATGTATATACTCCAACTACATCCGAAGTTGATATCCCTTCTCCTGCATAATCTGAATTATCTTTCAGTCTAAATCTTGTGTTGTCTAAGTCAAAATATAACTCAATGCTCAACGAATCGTTTGTAAATGCCATTTGTCTATCGTTTTAAAATATAGGACAAAGATAAACAAAAAAAGCCTTACTG